>Ga0247609_10000474_pt1 | contig 55907 bp, 91 predicted proteins | sample 172DNAGHGlowgp2_FD_193487 | JGI IMG/M metagenome (GOLD analysis project Ga0247609, IMG submission 193487) | Sheep rumen microbial communities from Palmerston North, Manawatu-Wanganui, New Zealand - 1728 DNA GHGlow gp2 | ecosystem: Host-associated > Mammals > Digestive system > Stomach > Rumen ... | reverse complement strand
AAAAAATCTGACAACCACATTGTCCCATCAATCTTTCCAAACTTGAATGGAAGTTTACTATCAACCAAATCACTACTCTTTATACTTATGTTCCTGTATACATCAAGTGAGAGGTCTGGGTTTATGTTGTACTCACCATCTTTGAGTTTATGTCTTTCAATGAACTCTTTTATAATATCAACAATCCACTGGTTCTCTTTCCTGACAGCATCACCTGAACTCCTGTCCTGTATGTCAGACCAAATGGATTCTGTTATTTGACTTAATTTCTTCATACTATCCTTTATGTATTTATGAGAATAAAAAATGGACTCCATAATTTGGAATCCATCTGAATAATAATATTTTGGTGTGTTATGTGGTTAATATATACCAGGAACCGGACATATCCTTGAGTTCCTGAATGATGTTCTCTTTCTCTGTTGAACCTTCATTGGCAATCGCCTCCACATTGATAGATACATTACCAGGCATCTGATAAGAAAATGCACCAAGAATCCTACTCAACTGAACCTTACAGTCAGCGATCACATATCTACGGAAGAGGTCATCATTGTACAAATCACAGTCAGGTACTCTCACCAGGACATCAAGAATGACATCACTCTTTGGAAGTTCACCCAAGAACCTTAGATTGTTTGTCAACCTGTTATATTTGAAGGAGATCATATTTTGGAAGATCTGTCTTGACATATCCAGGAATGCCTCTGTACAGATATAGTACATAGTGTTGTCAGCGGAGACTGCCATTGTCCTGTCATAGACTGACTGATAGACCATCCTGTGGAGACTTACATCACCGGAGTTCTTACCAAGGAGACCAGTGTTCCAACCTGCCTCACCAGACCATCCGCCAAGGGAATAGACACCAACCACAGAAATAACACCATCAGGAAGGACATAAGTACCTCTCGTATGACCTGTGTTTGGATTGTCACCCTCACCCTTCTTGAACTTCGCTGTGACCTTATTGTCTCCAGGACCATCCATAGTGTGGATACCTCTCTGGAATGACCTTTTTCTGATTTCTGATTCAGGTATGGCAATGAACATCTCTTCAGATGCATCTTCATACATTTTATAGAACATAGTCTTTGCATTCTTGGTGAGCTGGGCTATGGATTCAGCAGGGATGGTGAAGGGGATTGCTCCATTCACACTCATCTCATTCTGAATACTCTCAACAAAGTCATTCAAGCATTCAACTTCATCAACATCTGAACAATTAACTAATGTACTTACCTTTGATGCCATAGTTATAATTTACTTATATAGTTATTTATGATACTTTTTCCAATATAGGGTTATCAACAACAACAAGGAATGTGTCTATCAAATCCACAATAGTCCTATTGGTAGGTTTTTTCTTTGGTTTGAGATATATCCTGGAACTGAGTTTTATTGTATGAAGTGTATAATTATTACTCAACATCCTTTCCAAATTCACATATTTATCAAGAAGAGTTGGTGCTGTTGCTATTGAAACAACACTGTTATCTTTTTTAGACATTTCTATTATCAATGTCTTTATCCTACCATCAATTGATTCAATGGGTATGAATATCTCAATGATATCAGTATCTATTATTGATGTTCTTCCACCAATTTCTTCATTGATTTTCTTACTCTTTGACTTATAGTGTTCTGTAAGATATACAAAGAATTCTTCATAACCAAAACGGTTTACATCATCCTCTTCCCTTACAGTTTCCCCACTACTTCTGTCCTGTATGTCAGACCAGATGGATTCATTTGTCTTTTTCTTCAGGAAAAATTCAATCAATTTTACAAATGTATTATTTGATCTTGTCCAATCCTTTTCAACAACACTAAATGTACCACTACCAAGTATATTTACATTAAATATCTTTTTAAGTCCAGGAACATCTATATATTTGTTAGCATTATTTTGTATTAATATATTATATATCTTCCCATTAACTACATTAAAACTTAAATCGATTCCAGAGATGATATCTATTTCAATATGTCTTGATTTTCCATCCTCACTTCCCACAAGAGCAAACCAATCACCTTTTTCTGAATAGTTATCTTTAATGTAATCAGCAAAGGTATCAAAGTTCATATGATTCACATCATCCTCTTTCCTAATAACTTCACCGGCACTTCTGTCCTGTATGTCAGACCAGATGCTCTCTTTTATGTATGTCTTGAAATCAGGTATCATATCTTTTCAATTAATTTACATATTCTTCTATCTTTCACCTTTTCCAAAAGAAAATCAATCAGACTGATGAAAAATGTATTTGTCACTTCACTTCCATCCTTTGGTTTAATCTTAATATAATGTGATGTTATTATATTTCCTTGTTTCTTTATTACATCTGTAAAAGTAAAATGATATTTCAAAAAATCATATAAATCTGGTGCCCAGTCTTCCAGAGCAGGATTTATAGATATATATGTTTCAGTATTTAAATGTTTAATACTTAAATATAATGTTTGTGGAAAATCCTTACCAGAATAATCCATTAAAACAGGAACACTTAATGTTTCATCATTTACCTTGACCAGTTTTCTTCCAAAAGCATCACCCTTTGCTGATTGTTTATAATGAGTATCTATATAATCATATAAACCATCAATATCCAACAAATCAATATCATCTTCCTTCCTTATTGTCTCTCCAGTACTTCTGTCTTGCATATCAGACCAGATACTTTCACTTATGAATGTCTTGAAATCAGGTATCATTTCTTGTCAATTATTTTTCTTATTTTAGGATGAATTCTTTCAAAATTGTCAATTATGAAGTCAAGTATTTCCAGGAAAAACTTGTTGTCAACCTCTCTTCCATCCTTTGGAGAAATACCATATAATGCCAGCATACCTTCTGGTGTTTCTGTATCATATATCCTATATTCTTTTTTCATCTTATAGAACATATCAGGGAAATATTTCTCAATACCTCTATATGTTGCCACAACCATTTCTTCATAGTTATCATTGTAGAAATATTCCAATAGTAGGTCATCATCTTCCATTTTCAGATAAAAGATTGAAAGACCAATACATGTTCCATCACGGCTATCTTTATAGAAAATATCTCCATCAGCAATCTTATAATGATCTATAATATACTGTCCAAGACCTTCTATGTCAAGGTTATTTGGATCATCCTCTTTCCTTTCAATCTCACCAGAACTCCTGTCCTGTATGTCAGACCAGATGGATTCTCTTATAAATGTCTTAAAATCAGGTATCATTTCTTCTTCAATAATATTGTATATCTTACCTTAGCTTTCTTTAATATAAAATCAAGTACTTCAAGGAAGAAGGTGTTTGTAACAATTGTGGATTCACCACCATCTTTTGGATATATCTCAATATGTTTACCTCTTTCTGCATTTTTATCCCTGTCAACCACACAAAATGTTTTTCTCAATGACTCATCAATATAAGGTATTTCACTTAATGCCCTCAAACTCATAATTATCTTTGTTTCAGTAAAATCATCAGGTTCGAAATCAATTTCTATGAAGAGAAGAGATCTCCTCTGAAAATTTAATTCCAAAGAGACTATTGGAACAAGTATAGCATGTATATCATCATATTTCCTGATTACTGTATTTTCCAATACTTCATAATGGTCATTCAGATAATCATAGAACCCTTCCATATCAAGGTTGTTTACATCATCCTCTTTTCTTACAGTATCACCAGTGCTCCTATCCTGTATGTCAGACCAGATACTTTCACTTAACTTTTTCATATATCAATCATCAGTTAATTTTACAAAACACAATCCCAATGTACCACCAGGAATACCACCATTATTCCAATCTGGTTCATAAGTTTTTGACTTCACCCATCCTTCTTTCTCATATGCCTCTGTCAGTTCCTTTTCAAGTCCTTCATACCAACCTTCAATAGATGGATATAAGAACATCCTGGCATCATATATTTCATCAAACTCATCCTCAATTGCATCAATCTCACTATAATCGGTTCCTTCACAATAAGAGATGACCATATCATTTCTCATATCAGAACCCCATAACTCAAAAATACAGAATTGTGCATAATCTGACATATGGTTTTCAAACACATCAACCACATATTTCCTCAATATATCCTGAACAATATAGTCAGCATTGTCAAGGTCATAACTGTCTATGGCAGCTTCTATAAGTTCTTCCTTCGAATGTTCTATGTAGTCTTTCAATACATATACATCATAATCTCCGGGATCCCCAATTTCCCATTTGTCAGAACCAAATGAACCAGCAGCATCAGTGTCTCCTGTTATGTGGTGACTCCCATTAGGCATCTTATTGAAGGCAAATGCAGTCCAATCTCCACCAGTACTATCATTATATTCATCACCCATTCCCATAAAATCACTTGAGAATGTATAATCCACACCATCAATGACCAATTTAAGGGCAATGTCTTCTTTTCTTATGGAATCACCAGCACTTCTGTCCTGTATGTCAGACCAGATGGATTCTTTTATAAATGTCTTGAAATCAGGTATCATATTTTATCAATTAACTTTTTACATGTATCACAAGGAGTATCAATAATATAGTTAAGTACATCAATGACAAAACTGTTTGGAACATCATCCTTTATACTATCTTTAGGTTTAATATAATATCCTGTAACAGCTTTCTTAAGAGTATATCTATATTTTAATAATTCAAATAACTCTGATTCAGATTTAACATTTGGAGTTATATGTAAATATTTCTCTGGTTTGCTTACATTATATTGATATGTTAAATCAATATGACTATGTGATTTATATAGATGTGTAGCAACAGGAATAATTATACACTTACTTGGATCCCAGTTTAATATTGTGTGTTCTGTTGTTGTTTCAATATAATGTGGTCTGATGCAATTATCAAAAAATTCATCCCTATCAAGAAGGTCTATGTCATCCTCCTTCCTGATAGTATCTCCTGCACTCCTGTCCTGTATGTCGGACCAGATGGATTCTCTTATAAATGTCTTAAAATCAGGTATCATATTATTTCTTTGTTAACATTGGTCTTTCTACTATATCAAGTAATTTGTCGATTACCTCAACACAAACAGAATTGGTTATAACTCCATCCTTTGGTTTCAGTTCAAAGTTTGTATGGTCTATTTCAAATTTGTCTCCAAATACTTTATTCAATTCTCTTGGATAGAGATAGAATACATATTTGTTAGGTCTTATATTTACAAATTCATTAGTCCTTTTGTTATATCCAATAGTTAGCATTCTGTTTCCATTCCTTTGTTCTGTATAGTTGTCTTTCTTTTCAATAGGAATGGACACATTTATAACATCTGTACCCATAGTGGGGAATAGACCAATCTTAAAGAATCCAGTTGTGTCATCATTTTCATAGGTATTCTTGAGATATTCCACAAACTCATAAAAATCAAGATTGTCTATATCATCTTCCTTTCTTATGGTCTCACCAGTACTCCTGTCCTGTATGTCAGACCAGATGGATTCTTTTATGTTACTTATCTTCTCAATCTGCTGTTCCAGTGGTGCATCTATCCTGTCAAGAATAAAGTCAAGAACTTCAATGAAGAACTTGTTTGTGACTGGAACTCTTACCTGGTCCTTTGGATATATGTCTATACAAACCACATCAAAATAATTTGTACTGTGTATTGTAGAGAATTTTCTTTCGAATTCAGAACGGCAATTCAAGGTTTCAATCACATCAAGTTGTGTATCTATTTGAGTACCATCATAATAAATGAATCTGTAATAACCACTTTCATCTTGATATAAACAGATGACTAGATATTTCTCTATCTTATGATTATCTTCAATTTCAAGGACACGTATATCATCATCACTATCTGTCTTGTAAATAGTTTTCAGATATTCACAAAGTTCATTTATGTCAAGAAGGTCTATGTCATCTTCTTTCCTGCTGGTCTCACCGGAACTCCTGTCCTGTATGTCAGACCAGATACTTTCTCTTATAAATGTCTTGAAATCAGGTATCATTTTCTTTTTATATATTTATCTATATCTTTAAGAGTGTCCATTATATCAATATATGTGTTTATCACATCTATTACAAATCTATTATCAATATCACCATTTTTAGGTTTTGTACTAATAAGGGCAAAAACTCTACCATCATATCTACTTATTGATTTTTCTTTTTTTACTGAATATTTATATTTTTGTTTTAATATTGATGATATACTATCCTTCAATGGAGAATCATACATAAAACGACTATAAACATCATATATTCTATCTTTTGAAAAAGTGTATGAAATAGTCAGATAAGTAATATTTGACTTATATGAAAATAAAGGAATTCCAATTGAACTTGATAATGTTATAACTTCTTTACTGAATTCATATTTCTTCTGTATATAATCTAAAAAACCTAACATATCAAGATTATTAACATCATCTTCTTTCCTTGTAGTCTCACCTGAACTCCTGTCCTGTATGTCAGACCAGATGGATTCTTTAATATATGTCTTAAAATCAGGTATCATAATTATCCTATCTTTATTTTCTTTGAGAAATCACCAGGTGTGATCTGCTGTATAGGTTTGGATGACTGACCATCGGATGTAAAATGCTTATGTTCATTGAAGATTTTCATCAACTTACTTCCAAGTATCAGTTTGTCCTCTGCCTCTGATGTAATCCTGACATCATTGCAATCCAGGTTTACAATAGAATCACTATGGATTGTTATATCATTAGTTGCAGTATCTATTGAAAATCCAGCACCACCTTTTGTCTTGATTTCCAATGAGTTATACTTTGGCATAGAAATCAGGTTGCCATTACATTCTATAGTGAGACCCTTTTCTGGAATATAATAAATCTTCATATATTCCTTTGAACCGTCATCATTATAGTCTTCAGAGAATGAAATGACCTTTATATGCTCACTGTCATCAGCATTGTCATATAATATGTCTTTTACATTACCCTTTATTTCTACCTCACCATAATACAGGATGTTGTAAGCATCTTTTATATCAACATATACCCTTGCACCTACTCTCGGCACTGAATATGTACCCCCATTAGAGTTAGGGTTCGGTGCAGGAAGTGCCCATGGAAGGTCATCGTCAATGATAACATATTGTCCACAAACCTTCTGTGTGTGAATACCTGATATCCTTATCTGACATCTGTTCTTGAAGGTTGGATCATAATTATTTACAACAATTCCTGTCTTCATTACATAAATATTTTTGAAAAGAGTCTATTTATACATAGGTATTTATGAGATTCTTATACATATAAACATATTTTATGGTACAAGAAAAACCTCAACAGCAGTCTATAAAAAAGAATGTTGTATGGAGTACAAAGGCAATGGAAAGTTGGATGGCAGACCATGCTGAAGGTACATTCCATAAGGAGAACCCTTGGTTGGATAATCAGGTTGGTGTGAAAAGGGCTGGTCTGTTGTTTGATTATACTTCGGAAGAGATAGAGGAACTTACAAAATCGGCAAATGATGTGATTTATTTTGCAAACCATTATGGATATTGTATGCATGGTTCCCAGGGATATAAACCCATCACCTTGAGAGACTACCAGGAAGAGATGCTTCACAGTTATGCTGAAAACAGGTTCACCTGCTGTATGTCATCAAGACAGGTGGGTAAGACTGTGGTTGCCGCACTTTTCCTTCTTCATGAGGCCATTTTTAATGTTGACAGAAACATCGGTATTGCCGCGAACAAGCTCGTAACCGCAGTGGAGATTGTTGATAAGATTAAGGAAATTATGGATTACCTTCCATTCTTTATGAAACCTGGTATCAAGGTCTATAACCAGACTATGATAGTGTTTGAGAATGGTTGTAGGATTATTGCACAGGCAACTACAAAGAGGTCATTCATTGGTTTCACCATCCACACACTTTATTGTGATGAGTTTGCACATGTAGAACCACACATCCTTGATGAGTTCTATGAAAACATCATGCCTACAGTATCATCAATGGAAGACTCAAAGATCATCATCACATCCACACCTAATGGATACAACAAGTTCTTTGACATCTACCAGGGTGGTGTTGACGGTACCAATTCCTATCACTCAATAAGGGTTGACTGGTGGCAGGTACCTGGAAGGGATGAGGCTTGGAAAGAAAAGACCATTGCTGACTGTGGTGGTGAGGATGAGTTTATGAGACAGTTCGGTAACTCATTCCTTTCAACAGGTAACACACTCCTTTCACCAGATAGTCTTGCAAAACTCCAGAAAGGAAGGGTCAAATATGTAAAGAAAGAACTCATTGAAATAGAAAGGAACTGGGAGGAGGAATACAAAGACCTTCTGTTCCATCCTGATTTTGATGTAGAAGAGTTCAAAAACCCTGACAAGAAATGGGTATTGAGTATTGACCTGTCTGAAGGTGGTGGTGGAGACAATTCCATCATCAATATGTTCAACCTGAGGATGAAGACCAAGGAATTGTTGAAAGACTTCATCAAGAACCCTGACAAGGAAGTGAAGAAGTCAGATTACTTCCAACTCATCCAGATTGGTAGGTTTAAGAGTAACATCACTACATTGGAGAAACTGGCAAAACTGGCCTATGTATTGGTGATGAATGTGATCGGTCCGGATAATGTGAGGGTTGTTGTGGAATACAATGCCTTTGGAGGTGAATTCATGAGACTCCTTCAGACTGTGTTCGGTGACAAGAATGAGTTTGATATGTCAACCATCCTGAAATACTACCACTCAAGTGATGCAAAGGCAAGGAAATATGGTCTCAAGGTCAGACCGGACAACAAACCAGTTATGTGCATTGCCCTCAAGGGAATGATTGCAAATGACAATATCATAGTGACAGATGATGATACTGTCGGTGAGTTTGAGGTGTTCAGTAAGGTCGGTAGTACCTGGAAGGCAAGTAGAGACCATGATGACCTGGCAATGTCCACTGTTGATGTGACAGCAGTCTTTGACCATCCATATTTTGATGTGATGATGGAAGAGGTGATGGGTCTTGAAGAGAACAGCGAGGTTTACAAACTTTATGAATCAAAACAGGATGAGAAGTTTGACAATGTATATGACAACTATCAGAATATGATGCCAAAGTCACCTATGGATGATCCTGATTACAGGTACAGTGGTAATGACTTTGGAGGATATTTTGGAAACAAAGGAATCTATAACTAATATGAGAAAGTTAAGTGAAAGTATCTGGTCCGACATACAGGACAGGAGTTCAGGAAATTCCATAAGAAAAGAAGATGATGTCAATCTTATGAGTATGGAAGATTTTTGTGATTATCTGAATGATAATTATATTTGTAAGGATAAACATAAAATATATTATGATGAAATTGGTAAAAGATTCTGTATATCTGTTCTTAAGAAATTTGTAAATGTTAATTATACCATCACATATGATTATAAGACCAATACAATATATGTAAATGATGAGATAGAAAACTTTGTTCCTGAATTGTGTCAAAATCTCAAGAATAATTTCAAAGTGGTTAAAAAGAATGTTGGTGATACTTATACAAAATTTATCATATATCCATCTGATGGTTCAAAATGTACAAACAAATTCTTCATCGATGTAATTAATTTCATAATAGAGAATAGTGATGAAGAAAAGTTGATTATTAAAAGGAGAAATGTCAATGAATCCATCTGGTCTGACATACAGGACAGGAGTGCTGGTGAGACTGTAAGGAAAGAAGATGATGTGAATAACCTGGATGTGAATGGATTGTATGAACACATATATGATTTATATGAACAAATCAATACATTTCCAATGCCTTTGAAATCAGATGAAGGTCTATATCCATATTTTTCAATACCCATATTCAAAACAAACTATAAAGTGTACAGACTGGATGTTGTTTTTACAAATAATAAAATCTTAAAACTAGTCTTGATGGCCACAGATGCAGACATAAGAGATTTCAAGCAAGCATTAATAGACAACTTTGATGTGACTATCAGGTCTGATAGTGGATTGAAGATAGAAGAAAAGGATGGGACTTTGACCAATCAAACTTGCATGAAACTGATAAGTGTTATTATGGAAAACGCTCCAGAACCATATTTAAAAAAGAGAGAGAATTAACTTCCCTCTCTTTTATTTTAATCCAAGACCTTTTCTACCAAGATATTCTATTGTTTCCGCATAAGTCCTGGTCTTTTCTCCCTTTATGTTATTTGAGTGTTTAGACTTGTTAGGAAGTACTGGTTCTTCAGGATTTACATATATCCTATCATTATCTATAGGAATAATAAGGACATCTCCTTCCTTGATTGAAAATGGATTGAAGATGTGATTGGCATACATAACCGTATCTATCATATCCATATTCTTTTCAACATCATTCCATACGAATGTGTCAATCCTTCCATTGCTGTCCTGTGTGATTTTTACAATGGAATTTCCTTGTATGTTTTTGACACTAACTACAGGAATACACATATCAATGTACTCCTCACCGTCATAACCTGTATATTTTCTCTTTTTGTCAAGAAGCTTATCCATTCAAATGACCTCCAATTATGCTTAATCGTTTACTGTTTATAGTACTATGCTTTGATGGCGTGTTTTCATAGTGACTACCATCTACACTGAATGTCTTGTTCCTCTGCTGCTGGGTCATCTGCTCTTCACCAGTAAAGTTCTCACTGATTACATCAACTTTACGGTATGCATTGAGTATGTCAGAATTGGTAAATGAATAAAACCTACCCTTTGCACCATTGAACATATTCTCTATCATAGAATTCTCCCTTGGCATACAGTGTTCAAGATTGACTGTGAACTTGATTTCAGTAGGGAAGTCATCATATCCCAATGTGTCACCAAATTGTACGGATGTACTGGTAACTGCCATATTTCCCATCATAGCAATCGGATCCAGAGGATTACCTACGGTCACATGCCAGAATCCTGATGGTTTGCCTGACAAGAGTGCCGGGACAGCAACACCTTCACCGGCAATACCTATGTTACCACCAAGGAGATTACCCACCAATCCCTGGAGGAATCCTGAACCGACATTCTTGATACCTGTCCACAATCCCTTGAAGAAGTCTTCAGGACCATTGATACTGTCCATTTGGGTTATTTTTTTGAATCCTTCCTTTACATCTCCTGCAAGACTGGACAGATATGCACCGAACTTACCCTGTCTCAACAGCATAGGGTCTCCATACTGTGGTGCGATATTCCTGTTACCATAGAATATTGTCTCACCACCCCAGAATGTACCATAGTTTCCTGTCAATATGAGGAAGTTGGAAAGAATGTCCATCATTGCAATCCTTGGGTTCACACACTTCAAGGACTTCAGGGAATATTCAAAAGTAAGAGTGAAGTTGTTTGAGAATGTGAGACCCCTGGACCTGATTTTTACCTTGTTGACCACATTGACATCACCATAGAGCTGTTCTCCATACCTTGCATTAAAGGTGTTACCCTCATATTGATGCTGCTGTGCAAACACATCATCTACACCAACTCCCTTTCCTTGAGCCATTGCAGACAACATCCATAAACTCTTTGCCTGGGCTGTAACACTGTTTGGACCACCAATCCTGGCCTCACCCCTCAACATCTCATCACTGATACCGACCCTGTTCTTCATCTGTGCAGCCAAACCACCATCAGGGTTTTGGATTGATTCCGCCTTACCTTCCCTGTCTTCCCAGTTGGCACCATAGTCAAACTTCAATATGTCTGACAACTTGTTTCCTGTCTGTTCACCCATATAGGTAACAGCGGTAGCAAGGGCAAAATAGTCATCAAAATATCCATTCATCCTGTTGACATCGATAGCAGGCATATCCAAACCAAACATATGATCCTCACAAGGTCTGGTGTACCTCCTCAAAGTAATCATATAGTTGTTAGGAATCTGGTTGTAGTATTTCAGATAGATGAAATCCTGCATCTTGTATCTGGCAAGACCATATGGATCGAAATCCTCTGATGCATAATATGTGATGATGTTTTTATATGTGGGGTTTTTCTTGTCTCTCAAAAAAGAGGCAAGATATTTATCCCTCATTATACATCTTTCATAATCACTATATTCTGTAAATGAGGTATTGTTTGAAAACATAGGATACCCATTATAGATTGTCCTATAATTGATGGCAACATTATCATTCATAATAGAATGAGGTAATTCCAGTTTACCATTTGATTCATGCTTCGCAACGAAGAAGTGAAGACCTTCATCCTTTTTCTCACTTATATCTTTGGTTTCTACTGGAAATGGAGTCATCCTGGCATCTACAATGCAGGCATCATGATAAAAAGTATTTGGCATACAGTATAAATACAGTATATATGGTATTTATGAATATCCATAAATATTCTATATAAGGTTGTTTAGATTACTTTTTACTTATGACAGATTCAACAAACAGGTATTTTCAGTTGACACCAAACATATTGGTGGAATATACTTACAATAATTTGACTGGGATCAACAACCAGGCCGGTGATGCAAGTGACCATATCATTGATTTGGGGAATTCCGGATATATCATCAACAATGGTTACTGTTCAACAAGGACATTCCTTTGGGGACCGGATGAGAATAGGTTTGTTCTTCCGGTAAACAAATCAGAATCAAGGTTCAGGAAGGTTGATGTTGATAAAATAAGGGTCCCTAACAATGAGTTTGGAATCGGATATTCTTTCACATCAGAAAAAAATGAAGACTATGATGATGATATATTAGTTGACAGGTTCAAACTTCATTTTACAAGTAGAAATTTCTTTGGAAGTTATGATGGTTTCATCATTGCTGTCTATACATATGACAAGGCAAAGAATAAAATCGGTCTCCTTTCACAGTATATAAAGAAGACTGATGATCCTCAAATCAATGAAAATCCTGTACTCATAAACCAGAAACTCTATACCACATATAAGAAGTTTTTCATTCCGAACATTACTGCAATCACAGAGTATGAGAAACTCGGATATAAGATGCCGGGAAATAAAAACCTGACAGAACAACTTTCTCCAAAATATGGTATAATGGATAATGCACCTTTGATGATGAGCATATATGGTGTCAAATCAACATATGAGAATACAGGAAGTGAGAATTATGTAACTGAAATAATCAACACCATCTATATTCCTATTACCGATAAATCAAACAGGTTATCTGTTTCTCTGGATGAAGCGACTGATGGTGATTACTTCAAGATTTATCCTGTTGTAGATGATAATACTGTTTCATTCTCAGATTATATAAGTCATTTGTCAGATGGGCATCCAGAACAATATATAGTCTTCTATGAATTGACTCTCACAGAAAGGTACACTACGGCCATAAGTACTATACCAGTTTCAGACATAACCCATAGAGAACAGTTCATCATCAATGCCGCACAATATGTTAATGATAATGGAGATACAGTTCTTGAGATAAATGAGAATGAACTTGACAGGATTATGTACTACAGACCTGTCATCAGACACAGCGGAAACATTGACAGTTTCACTATTGAAGTGAAGTTGAACATTGTAAACACATTTGACAATACTACAATAGTAAAGAGTACATCAAGAACATTAAGTGAACACGATGGACAGAATCCAAAAAAATATGGTAAGAAGATGGACAGAATCTATCTTGGTGAGATTCCAGCTCAGGTGAATGTGTATAACAAGAAACCTGATCTGGACAGGGATGGTGTAAGGATTACAAATGCCAGCTCCAATGTGAAAATTGAAAACCACCAGCACTCATACATAGGATTCATAGAATGTGCCAATGTAGGTGTTTCAATAGAACAAGTACCGAAGGAGTTGTTACAGTGATAAACAAAAAGGAGAACCAAATGGTTCTCCTTTTCTTATAAAAATCAGGTTTACTGCTTCGCTGCGACTGAGGAACCCTGGCTGTCCGGAGCATCACTCTACCATCTTTCGAAGGAGTGACTCTGTACAGGGATTGCATTACCTTTGGAGTGTTTTGTTTTACTTCTAAACTACTTATGGAGCTGTACCACATTACTGATGTTATCTCGGAGGCCTCGGCTGGAGGTTTTTCATCCACATCTCTCTTTACAAGGTTTTACCCACCTGTTGGCAAGACGCATCCTGTAATTTATTTATTATATACAGGTACAAACTCACTGGCAACCCGATACTTGGAAACGGTCTCATATTACGTGTGTCTATGCGCACTAACACACCCGATTACCCAGTTTTTGTTTGGCAAGACCCTTCATACAGAAGGCGTGCCTGATTATGTCAATTAGTCTTTCTTGGACTTTTTCTTCTTTTCATCCTCATCATCCTCACCCTTCTCTTCCTTCTTTGCATCTTTGACTGTCTCTTCCTCTTCCTCTACCTTCTTCTCCTCTTTCTTTTCCTTCTTGTCTTCTGCCTTCTCACCATTTTTCTCCGCCTCTACACCGGCATCTTTCTTTTCACTCTTATCACCTTCTTCATTTTCAGATGGTTTGGCATCAGCATTTTCTACTGGTTTCTCATCAACATCCTTACCGCTGACAACATCTTTTGCAAGGACAGTCTCATCTTTCTCTACGGGGATAATTTCAAATGCCTTGTTGAGATCGGCATTCTTTTTTACAAATGACTTGGTTTCAGGACATTCTTCCTTTTCACCTTCTGCTGCCTTTTTGTTCCAGAAGGTCTCATAGTCATCTATTGTACCCTGGTAATAACGGATTTTCTTCAGGATAAAATCTTCCTGATTATCTGCAACTTCTTTCTTAATCTTCTTTTCCTTATCCATAATCTAAATATAACAAATTGTGATATAATATATTTATGATTATCCAAGAATTGTCCAGATTTCCCTAAATGAATTTACATCAGAATAAGGAAGTGTGATATATCCCCTGTCACCAAAGGAAACACCCCATGAGTTCCTTATGATATATCCTTCTTCATTCCATCCGACAATGGTAATTGAATGCCATCCTTCAGGACTTCCACCTGTCCTCTTCCAGAAAGTAGGGGATTCTGAATTATAAACAGGAAGTGCCCCAAAGCAAGGACCATTTGCAATCAATGCTGCTTTGAGAAGACTTGCATTTGGTATGATGGCAGGTGTTGTGATTTTCAACTTACCTTTATCAGACTTCACACCTTTGTTTTTCAAATAATCAAAGGCATCCTGGTAAGTCATCCCCTCACCACCCTGGGTCTTCTTTGAATAGTAGATGTCCTCATATCTGATGTGGTTGTCAATCTTCACACCAGTCTTGATATTCTCCCTCCAGTTCAACCAAGTGGCGATTGAATGAGGAATACAATAAGGTTGTGTACCCTGGTTTGTTACAGGAGACAGAAATGGTCTGTAGGAATACTTCTTTGGGAGATTCATAGACTTCGGTGCCTTGAATCTCACTGTCTTTGAAGTGATAAGTGAAGGTATAAATCCAAATGTTTTCATTATTCAACAATTCTTTTATTTAGTATGAAGAGTGTGTCCTGATAAGAACAGAGTGTGTATATTGTTCCAGTAGAATCTGTCAATGACTTGATATACACATATTTGTACAGGAACTCTTTCTTGTCTTCTGAAAGAACCTGTGACTGGATCCAATCTTCTTCTATGTTGAATGAGAGTGTATCTGCAATGAAAAGAGAGTCCAACTGATGTCTGGTCAGTGTGTCTTCCACTGCAATCATCCTTTGTTCATCTATAATTGTATTCACCTTCTTTTGACAGGTGGACACAGAAAGGATAAATGCCAAGATAAGCATCAAAATGTGTTTCATGTTGTCAAATGTTTGTTATATTTTCTTTATGAATAATGGTTTAGTTTTATGAGTAAGAATTATTATGATGTACTTGGTGTGAGCAAGACTGCCACACAGAATGAAATCAAAAAAGCATATAGGGAATTGTGTAAGAAATACCATCCTGACAAACATGGTGGTGATGATACAAAAATCAAGGAAATCAATGAGGCATATTCTGTCATTGGTGATGAGCAGAAGAGGAGGGAGTATGATGCACAGAACTCTGGATTCAGTTTCGGGGGATTTGGCAATGGAGGTTTCAGTTTCAGGAACTTCCAACTTGCATCAGATGTAAAAGTGACCATAAAAATTTCCCTGGAAGAAGCATATTCAGGATGCAAACACCCTGTAAACATAAATGGAAAAATTTATGCAGTAGATGTTCCAAAGGGTACTCCAAATGGTAAGATACTGATTATTAAAGGTTTGGGTAAATCTGGATATGACATTTATGGAACACCAAAAACAGGAGACCTCATTGTTACAGTAAATGTACAGAACAGGGATAACTTAACACTCAATCCAAATGGAATTCTTGAAGTCCTGTATGTTGTGGACTGGATAGATGCGATCCTTGGTGGAGAGGATGAGATTGATTTGTTTGACAAGAAGGTAAAAATCAGGATACCTAAATTCACACAGAATGGTGGATATACAATTGTTGGTGGAAAGGGATTCAGGAAATTCAATTCTGATGAGTGTGGTAGTTTGAAGGTGAATTTCCTTATCAGGATGCCAAAGAGTCTTACAGATGAACAATTACAGGAATTGAAAAAAATAAAAGAGAGTCTTAAATGACTCTCTTTGTTTGTGTAATGGGGGGTGGCGTTAAAAAACAAAGTCCATGACATTGCTTATAACACCAGGTTCACATAGAAAATCTATGTTTATCTTCGCTTCATACTTGTTACCGGAAATCTCCCTTGATGAAAGACTCTTGTCCTTGTAGTAGTTCTTGAATGCCTTTACCACTACTGTGATTGTGTCAAGGTCTGTTGCCTTTGTCAAATCAGAATAGTTTGTACGGCCAATGAAGAGCTTACCTGGCTTCTCAACAATGATGTTTGGAAGGATTTTTTCAGTAAGCAAGGTCTTCAATACTTCCGGATCCGCATCTGCCTTTAGGATATAACCTCCGAATGACTGACCGTTGATGGAATCATTCATAAGATAACCGAGTTTGGATATACCTTTTATCTCACCATCTACACCCTGGCAGTCAAACCAGAATGGGATTCTTTCTTCAATGAGTTTACAGAGAACTAATTCAAAGGTGTTCTTGAAATCATTGTAGGTGAGTTTTCTTCCTTCTCTTTCATTTCTATAATTTGTCAAAGCCCCTTCTGTAAGGAACTGTTTCCAAGATGGCATCATAATCTTATACTATTAAAATTAACTATATTATATTTATGTAAGTCCATAAATAACTTATGAGAAAATTGAGTACAAGTTTTAATAAGACACCTGTTGTTGATGTTGAAAAAATCAAAACATTTTTGTTGAATAGATATAATGTATCAACATGGAATGATTTTATAGACAATCAAAAAATGGGAGATTGTAAAGAAATAGTGAAACTGATTTGGACTAATTTTTCAGAAATGTTTAATTGTCCAGTAGAGATATTCATTAATTATTCAGACCAGGCAAAAAATCTAATTGATGATAATAAAGAAATGAGAGGTAATCATTTTGTTCTTTTGAATGGAACAACTTATTATGATTTTGCAAGGGGTTCTAACTGTATAAATGGAATATATGTACTTACTCAGAATGATAATGAGGATAAATATGATATTATCTTTACACCTGAAGAGGAAAAATGTATATATGATAGGAAATTCTAATTATGAGAAAATTGAGTGAAAGTATCTGGTCTGACATACAGGATAGGAGTACAGGTGAGATTGAAAGGAGAGAGGATGATATCAATCTTCTTGATAGGGAAGGTTTGTATGATTATTTGATACATCATTATAAAAGTACAAATTCATTTGATCCTATATACAATTCAGATGCATTTGATACAATTAAAGTTCCTTTTTTAATTCAGGGTGGATCTGATGGTGTTTATTTGAATTTTAAAGAAAATGAGGTGTATATACCATATGCTTCTCCATATAAAGTAAAAGGATTGTTCTCAAAATTGGCGGATGAGTTCTCATTGAAAAGTGATTCAAATACAAGACCTACATGGTACATAATATCTCCAAAAGATGGTAGTGAAGTAACAAATACATTCTACATTTATGTCATAGATTTCCTCATAGATAACATACCTGATTCTTTTGAAAAAGGTGTGAAGAAAATTATGAATGAGTCTATTTGGTCTGACATACAGGACAGAAGTTCAGGTGATGTTATAAGGAAAGAAGATGAGATTGTTTCAAACATCAAAGAACTGAAACCTGTTGATATGGGTGGTTCTGTTCTATGGGCAGACAGAGACCTTGAGTCAGACGAGAATATTTATTTTTCATTTCCGGATGCAAACAAGATAATTGAAAAATCAGGATGGAGATTACCTACTTTTAATGAAGTGTTAGAGTTGAACAAAAATGTAATTATATATAAAAATACATCTGAAGAATATATAATTCATTGGTATGAGACACACAGTGACCTCATATTTGAGAAGTGTGGATATCAATATGCTGATGAAGGAGACAGGGTAAGAGAACCTGATTCATATTATGCCTGGACATCAGATGTTTCACAGAGTGGACATGAGTCATATAAAACAATGAGGATAGGAAGATATCTGCTATCAACACCTATGCACTATATGAACAGATGTTGTGTAAGATTAGTGAAAGACAAATAATATGAAAAGATTAAGTAACATAACGGAAAGTATCTGGTCTGACATACAGGACAGAAGTGTAGGAGATACTGTAAGGAAAGAGGATGATGTCAATAATCTTGATTGTGAAGAATTGAAAGATTATATTACAAAACATTATAAGTCATTGAATACATTTGCAATTGTCACATATGTTGATGATATTTTAGGTGTTCCAATAATAAAAATAGATTACAATTGTTGTATATTGTATAATCCAGAGTCAATGGTTGGTAAAATATGTATTGTAGATGATATTATTGATTGTGTGGATGGTTTACTGGAAAAATTAAATGCCCATTTTGAAATAAAAGAGTATTATGGAGAAAATACAGATGATGAATATACACAATATTATGTTTCTCCAAAAGATGGAAGTGATGTGACAAATAAGTTCTTTATTGAGGTACTTGATTTCCTTTTGGATAACATACCTGATTCACCTAAATATAAGAAATCAATTGAAAAGATATCATAAATAACTATATAAAAGTTTTTATAATATGGAGAATATTAAAGAGAAACTGTCTGAGATTATCAAGCAGGCAGGATGTGATACAAAGAAATGCCAGTATTGCAAGTCATATAAAAGTGGAGGTTGTTCATATGGTTGTTTGAATGAAAGGGTTAGACTTACTTCCCCTAACTATTCCTGTGACCATTTTGATGCCAACTATGCTCTCAATGAGAAGACCCTTGACAACTTGAAGGATCTCTTGAAGGCAGTTGAAAGAGTTGATGAAGGTGCAAAGAACCTTGAACTCCTCCTTACCGGAAAGATTACAGAAGATGAATTCAATGATTTGGTAGGTTAATTATGAATGAAGTTTTGAAATTTGATGATTTTCTCAATGAAGAACTCAATGTCACCAGGTATGACAATGGTGTATGCAGGTTGAGTGATAGGTGGTTTTATTACAACCTTGATGATGATATTGTCTATGGTTGTGATGAGAAACCTGTTTTGAATGATAATATCCTTTTTGCTTTCAACCCTGTCTCCTGTACAGTTCTCCTGGATGGTGAGGAACAGCAGTATGATGTGAACAATCCAATCTGTCTCATTCATTATGACCTTATGAACAATGAGGTGTTTTTTTATACTGATAATGCCTTGGAGTTCTTACAGGTTGAACTTAATTTCCCTGGCGAAGACATTACATCAGTCCGTTCAAGGCACAGACTCGAATATCTTTTTCAGAATCAGAATGATGATAAATTCCTCCTTATATATGGAGACCAGCTGATTGCATCCACATTTGATGTGATAGAAGAAAACTAAAATAACATAACATATGAAACATTTTGGTGTATATTCAACAGATAATGATATTGATACTGCCGTCAATAATAAGCAACTTGTAAATCCATATGTTGCCATTTATAATAACAACACAAGTATTGATTACAATACAAGAAAAAAGATATACACATTTGGTACATACGAGATTGCTCCAGGTCCAGTCATATATAGAAATTCAAAATTTGAAATAGATACAAATGCTTATTCTGGACCAGTTGATGATGGTTGGCAGGCTACTAATGGTTGGACTATTACATGTGGACTTAATGAAGGTTCTTATTGGTTTACATATAGTAATTTAAGCTCATTTGTTTCTCCATTAGAAAATGAAGGATTTGTTCTTCCATCTCCTGCTCGTTTATCAAAAATTCTTGGTACATCAAGACCTGGATCAACCATTGGAGAAAAAACAGGTGTTTGTTATATAAGAATTGATTTTAGTGGTTCACTTAATAGTTCAAGACCATATTATGGTTTTTTATTATTTCCAGATAATGAAACTATTGATGATAGATATGAAATTGTTAACACTATAAACACTATGAACGTTGGTTATAATAAAAATTATATTCATCAACCTCAAGATGTATCTATTAAACAAGCAATGCAATATTATATAGACCAAGGATGTGTATTTCTTCCAATATATAATTTTTATTATAATTCTGGAAACAATAAAACACTATATATAATGACAACACAATCTACCAGTATGGGATCTATTGGAACAGCTTCAGGTGCAGCAACAGTTGAGGTAAGCACATCAACTGCTGCATCATTTGCACACAATAGTGGTATGATTATACTTATAAGACCAACTGTAATATTGGAATAAAATTAATTATTATACATAAAAAGGTCCGGAAATTTCCGGACCTTTTTTGTTACCTGGGCATCAAACTATTGGCGACTGCCTACTTTTGGTAACATATATTGTATGTGTTTTGTTATATTTATGATGTGGAAATTTGGATATGTGAAATATTTTCATTATAATTGTAATAGAGAAATAAAATAATATGAGTAAATCAAAAAGACCACAATTTTTTGCAATGGAAAAAGACTTCAACACAGGTAAGGTTGAACCATATGATGTGTTGAGGGTTGTCTTTGATTCCATCCTGACTACAAAGGGTACAATCCGGAACAAGGATTTCTATATCCTGGACAAGAAGTATAACAGAGTCCCGGTCAGGACAAAGGAACAACTCCAGAAGTTCATCACAGACACATTCAGGTATCACTTCTGGGCCAAGTGTGAGTGGGAGTTCATTGCCATTGACTGGCCTTACAGGGATACCATTGATGAATCCAGACCTGTGAAGATAGATGTGTTTGACCAGCTTAAACCCAACATCCCTGTCATCACAGACCTGGTATGGAATTACATTGAACCAAAACTCACCAAACTCATAGAGAAAGAGAATGAATAAACTTTTCATTGATGACCTCCTTGAGAAAATGGAGAACCTGTCTGACACTGTTAAGGTCATTGACCAAGGATCATTAAAGGATGCCATTTATCTTTTTGGTTGTCAAAACCAGTTCCCTATGATTTGCTATGAACACACCAATGACAGTAATTTTGATGTGGACATTTCAGAGAGCAAGTTCCTGAATACAAGAGCTTATGGCAGTACCTGGATTATAGGATGTAATGATGACACCATTGATTTCCTGGTTTGTCTCAAGACCTATGAACAGATTCTTTTCATAGATGTGCTTGAAGTCAATGAGGATATGAGAAGACAGGGACTTGGTGGTAATATTGTTTCCATCATTGAATCTGTAGCGGAAACCTATTATCCAACCATTTCTGTCAGTCCTTTTGACACAGATGCGATAAACTTCTGGGAACATATGGAATACTATAAGGAAGAGAACCACCCCAATTGGGTTAAAAGATTATAATATGTATATTTTAGTAAACAACAGTAGGATGATCCTTGGTCTTTTTTCAAACAAGATTTGGCTCAACAAGGCAATTGAAATAGTAAGGAAAGACACACCTGAAACTATACTCTATTATCAAGAAGTCTGTGTGGACACATTTGACAGTGTTCTTACCAACTTCTGGACAATTCATCCTGAAAAACTTATTGAAATTGAAAGAGACAAAGATTATGTGTAAAGTTGATGAAAAATGGTTGAAAGCAAATGGGTGGAAGGAACTTCTTATCCACACAAGTGATGGTAATAAGAAGCACACAATCTATACCCTTGGTAAAGGAACAAAGAGATTTGCAAGGCTTGACCACCATTTTGACATATGCCATGACTGGAGAGGTAATCTACACAAATCAAATTGGTATGAGTTTTATTGCTGTGGAAATGGATTCACGATTGAGAACAAAATCTCATACCGTAGGATGACTGTTGAACAGGTTGAATCCGCATTAAAAATTGTCGGATTGTTATGATTTACACGGGTTATTATTCAAAGATAAAAGAGTACACCGATGCGGGACTGAAACTATTGAGCATATCCAGGACCAAACCGGGATTTGTCAAGGACTGTATTGATGTACCTCCTTTGTTTCCTGATGAGAAAATCCTATGGGGGTACAAGAAAGGAGACATTGATGAGATGGAATACACCAGCAAGTATCTGGCACAACTTGATGGTATTGGTATTAACAAGATAATTAAGACCATCCAGATATTTGGTGATGATGTGGTTTTATTGTGCTGGGAGTCTCCTGAAAAGTTCTGTCACAGACATATATTGGCAGATTATATCAACAGGAACAGTGACCTTGTTGTAGAAGAATTTGAAAAGAAAGAATTATCATTGTTTTAATATGGAAAATAGATTAGGTTTGTTTAAGATTGCCTTTTGGCTCACAATGTTCTTGGCAGCATTGAAGTTATCGAACACTGTAGATATGAGTACCTTTATGGTATTCCTTCCTCTCATTGTTGCATTTGGTATCTTTTTTATTGTTGTGTTCCTTATTGGACTCCTGGTTCTTTATTACTATATAAACCATCAGGAAGAGATTGATGACTTGATAGAAAAGAATAAAAATAAAGGTAGTGATGAGTAAAATCCTCATAAATACCTTTATACAAAGAAAATAATTGATTATGACTATTCGTGAAACAATTCAGATTCTTGAAGAAGGTAAGAGACAACTCCAGGAAGAGAATAGACAACTCAAGGAAGAGATTTTAAAACTTAAACTTGAAATCAAGAAACTCAAAACTATAAAGGTATTGGATAAACCTGTTGTTGAAAATCAGTTGACAGCAGTTGTTGCCAATGTGGATGGAGAGGCAAGTGGTATATCTATTGATGATGTTGTAGAAGAACCAAAACCAAAGAGAAGTAGAAAAAGAAAGAATGTTGAATCTATAGAAGAATAATTTATGGCAAATGTTTTAAATCTTGCTCTCAAGAAAGATGTGTTTGAGGGTATTATGGCACAGACCACCAATGAAATTCCAATCAAAAAGAATGACTGGTGGAAGAAAAGGTTGATGGATCTTGACACTGGAAGGTTCAAGTATTTTGATGTGGCAAGTGTGTCCAGCGGGAGTTCTGACAAGTTCGAGTATGTGATTGACCACATTGAAGACAGAGGAAAGAACTATGTTGTTGTGGTTGTCCTTCCTGAAATTGATGGACCTGAAGAAGAGGAACAGGAAAAGGTGAATATTGACCAGGAGAAAACTGTTGATTTGGGTGATTCTGATTCTGATTTTGAAGGTGAAGTCATTGGACCAGAAGTCATTGGACCAGAAGTCATTGGACCAGAAGTCATTGAACCAGTAACTGTGAACCCTGTTGTAGTTGATACTGTGGGAAATGTAACTACAGCAAGAACCAAGGGACTATATTTGTCACCTGAAGTAAGGAAGGCAATAGTAGAAAGGTTCACTGCCAAGTTCAATGTAGAAATGAAAAAGGCGACTGAATATGATGTGAAGGAGGAAACCATTAAGATTATCAATGCCTTCTGCGACAACAAAGATGTGTTTGTGGTGAATATGCCTTTTGTCACCATCAGAAACACTGGTCAGATTATTGGTTATCATGGTGGTCGCAGACTCATCGCAGATCGTGACTCTGATGTGAGGATTGATTACAAGAAGTATGAACTTACAAAGTATGATTATGTGTCAGACCTGGAGTTCATCACTATCGTAGAAAAGTTTTTGAACAATCTCTTGAGTGGAAACTATGTGTTCATCAACAGGAAATACTGTGGGTTTGATACCGCTGTTACCGGAGAACCTGTTCTGAAGATTGCAGTTGCGGCAAGAAAGAAGTATTTATTCAGGAAGTAAAAATATTAAAAAACATTGAAGAGAGTGGTCAAATCACTCTCTTTTTTGTTATATTTAGAATGGTAAATTCTTAAAGAAAATTATATATGACAGATTTTGAAAAATTTGCAATTGATAGAAGGATCTCTTCTACCACACTTGGGAGGTATTCTTCCATTTATGGAGGTTATATCAACCCCACTATTCTTGAGGAAAGGAAAATGAATGTCACACAGATGGATGTGTTCTCCAGGTTGATGCAGGACAGGATTATCTTCCTGGGTACTGAGATTGATTCAGATGTGGCGAACATCATCACTGCCCAGCTCTTGTGGCTTAACAGTACATCAAATGAGGAAATCACACTTATGATTAACTCCCCGGGTGGTGTATGTTATGACGGTCTGGCCATCTATGACACAATGAAGACTCTTGAATCACCTGTTGCAACCCAGTGTGTAGGTATGGCTGCCTCTATGGGTGCTGTTCTTCTGTCTGCCGGCGAGAAGGGTCACAGACTGGCACTTCCTCATTCAAGGGTTATGATTCATCAACCTCTCGGTGGTGCAAGGGGTCAAGCAACAGATATTCAGATTGAGGCAGAACAGATTCTCATCCTGAAGAAGGAACTGTGTGGTCTCCTGGCAGAAAACTCCGGTCAGCCTCTTGACAAGGTTCTTGCAGACTGTGAACGTGACCACTGGATGATTGCAGCAGAGGCAAAGGAATATGGTCTTATTGATGATATAATTACAAAGAAATAGTTATGAAACAAGTTTACAAAAAGAAACCTGAATACCTGGATGTGGTATTCGTTGCAGATGATACACAAAGTATCAAGGATGTATATGAAGTTGCTGGTGTGAGCAATGCTTCTATCAACTTTGATGAGAATGGTGAAAGAGTCATCAATCTTGATGAGAATACACATATTAAAGTTGGTATGGTCGTTTTCAAAGATAAAAAAACTGGGAAACTCGCCTGTATGCCGCAGGAAAAACTTTTGCAGTTCTATGATTTATATGATGATGAAGTTGTTGCACCAATTAAAGGAGAATAAACTATGAAAGATAATATAAATTTTTGGTGTTTTATAGTACTCTGCCTTATTGGTGGATTCATTGGATTACAAGAATTCTACCGTAAGAAGATTGGACTTGGTATCTTGGCCATTTTGTTTTTCTGGACAGGTATTCCTGCAATAGTTGCATTTATTGAAGCTATTGTTTGGTTATTCAGAGGTGATCTTGAATTTTATAAAAGTGTTGATAAAATAGATATTTGGTAATATGAAAAAAAATGATTATAATGTCAATAATGTTCACTTTGTTTCTACATCTACTGTAGATGATAATGTGGCAGAAGAGAAGAAGTGGAATATAGATGATTTATATAAGTCTGAATTCACTGTTGATAATCTTGTCAGGACTCTTGAGGTGATTGATATCTTCAAGAGAAAGTATCCCAACGATGAAACGGTTCAGGATTTTGAAGATATTGTAAGGGATGAGATTTGCCGGCTCTTTGGTGGAACCACTATAGACATTGATTAATATGAATGTAGAAGTAATTACAGCCCCGGAACACAAGCACTTCTATCCTGGAACACTGAAGGTTTTCCTTGCAGGTGGTATCTGTAAGTGTATCAAGTGGCAGGATATGGTCATCAAGGATTTTTTGAATGATGATTCCATTGGATTGAGTAATGATTTCAATGGTGTCTGTCTGATTAACCCAAGGAGAACAGACTGGATTGAAGAACCAGGTGCAGCCAGGAAGCAGATTGAATGGGAGTTTGATATGATTGAAAACTGTGATGTGTTCACTATGTACTTTGCGGGAGGAGAATCAGACCAACCAATCTGTATGTATGAACTGGGTAGGAACATATTGAAGATGCAGTATGAATATCCAAAGTCCTGGAAAGACAGGATTGTCATCACCTGTAACAGCAATTACAAGAGACTCAATGATGTTCTTGTACAGACTGGTCTTGCAACTGATGGTCTTGTGAAGGTGAATGTGGTTGACGGTGACGAAGAATCTGTTACTGCACATATAAATGCAATCAAGGAAGTGTTGAAATACATTTATGAATATTAGTATGAGTAAAGGAGTTATTTCAAGGGGTGTCTCTGCACCTATGATCAAAGAGGGTGATGACCTGGTGAATATTGTTGTCAAGTCTGTCATTGATGAGGTGAAAGATGTGAAGAATATCAATGTTCCTTATTACATTGATGGAGTAAGGACATATAAAACTGTAGAAAATGTAACTTATGATATCAATGATAAAGACATTATCGGTATCACAGAATCTGTCATTGCCAGGGCTGCTGGACAGTATGTGACTGTTGATGATATTGCTGCTGACATTGAGAAGAAGTATGGAAAGGATGCAACCATCAATGTCATCAATCCTATCTACTCCAGGAACCGTTTCTCAATGATTCTGAAGGGTATTGCCAGAGCAGCGAAGAAGATCATCTTTACTATGCCTGATTTTGATGAGGTTGGTAATCCTTCTGGTGTCAATCCATTCACAGGTGTCAATATTCAGGAGTATTATAAAGAGATTTGTGAGAATGAGAACTGTAAAGTTGTATTTGACACAATAGTTGATGAAACTACACCAAAAATCTATTGTGGTCTTCATGATTACATCAATTGGAAAACAGTAGACAACTGTTATACACTTGCAGACATCTGTTCTGATAAGAGTCCTGACTGGGGACTTCTGGGTACCAACAAATCCACAGAAGAGAGACTGAAACTGTTCCCATCAAAAGAAGTTGCACAAAAGATATGTAATGAGGTTAAGGCAACAATCAAATACATCACAGGAAAGGATGTGATTGTGATGGGGTATGGAGATGGTTGCTTCAAATCTCCTGCAATCAGTGGTGTTCCTGGGACATCAATATGGGAATTTGCAGATCCTGAAACATCGCCAGCATATACAGATAAAGAACTTCTGGAATCATCTCCAAATGAAATCAAGCTTAAGGCATTTATTGATGGGGGTATGAGTGAAGAAAGTATCCAGAAATTCATTGACCAGAAAGATAAGAAATTGGTAGGTTCAATGTCATCACAAGGTACAACACCAAGACAGTATAAAGACCTGCTTGTATCATTGATGGATCTCACTTCTGGTTCTGGTGACAGGGCAACACCTATTGTATTGATACAGAATTATTTTAGAGATTAACATTATGGATGAGAAACTTGAATTGAAAGATGGGAGTATCTGGATAATGGAGGATATAAAAGAAACTCTCCAGCAGATATATGACCATTACAGGGATGTCTGTGGACAGAATGACTATCTCAGGAAAGAAATTGAGAAAGTAAAATCTGAAAAATATGCAGATGAAGAACTGTCAAAGATGAAGTCTGAATATGAGAAGATGAAGTCTGATTATTATAGAGGATTTCCAGTCTCTGAAGAAGAAAGTAAGAAAATCAATGAATGGATTGAAAAACAGAAGAAGAAACATCCTGGTACTGGTGGTGCTATTGGAGGTAGATTCAGATATGAGTTCATTCCAACAGGTATAGGTACAGTTGGAACAATTATAGACATCTTTACAGAAGACAGGTTTAATTTTCAAGATCTTGGTTGATTATGGTAAAGAAAAAAGAAAAGTGTTCTCAGCTGATGTCAAAAACTTGGATAAATATGGCAAAGAAAAAAGAAAAATGCTCTCTGTTTGAAGAGATGTTGATGTGGACTTCTTACAGGTATTGTATAGGAAGACACACCTATGTCACATCACTTGCTGGTGAGATGGCACAACATTATTATGATAAGTTGGAAGAAGAAAGACTTGAATTCACGGCGAAAGATATTCGCAGGGAAATCTATGACAAGTTGCAGTGGTTACCTTTCCAATTCAATATTCACAGGATGTATGACAGTGATCCTCTCAATCCACTTGATGTATTGATGGAGTTTATAGACAGGGTTGGTATAAATGATATGAAACAATTCTTGTCATATTCCAATATAGAGTATGATGTCCACAATGATAAGTTTGAATGGGAGAAGAAGACTCCTACCATCAAGTCATATTTCTCTGTAAGTGACATAGAAGACCTCATCCCTTGGGAGAATCTTGCCGCCTGTTTTGACAAGAAGAACCATAAGATTGTCACTACTGAATATGAAGGAAAGACAGAGACTCACAGGTGTTTCAAGTCCTGGAAAAGGTTGTCTGTTCCTTGTGAAGACAAACCAGGGTATTACAAAGTGTCAGAGTTTGGATGGACTCCCATATGGATTGTTGTTGATGATTATCTGAAAACAGGAAACACCAACAGGTATCTGGCAGATGAGTTTATAACAAAGGTAGAAGATGTAAAAGAAAAAGAGGAGATTTAGTCTCCTCTTTTTTTGTTCTTACCATTGTAAGAATTTTGGTGTATATGTTAAACCGATTGTCACACCGACTCCAACTGTCGGTACGAACTGTTGGTTGATGAAGTCATAACTGAAACTGAAGTTAGGACCGACTGTAACTCCAAGTCCCCAGGTCTTCCTCATACTTCTCTCATATGCCTTTCCTACCTCCGCCACAATGCCAAGACCTGAATTGAATGTGACACCAGGATAATCAGTCCTCAAATGAACAAAGGTCTCCTTGGTCTTGTTGTTCTTCTCCAACCATCCCTCAACAAAGATATTCTGGTCCAAGGCAAAGACTGCATCACCTGTAAAGAGTTTGTTTTCGTTCACATTATAAGGGATGTTCACAAGTATTGAACGACTTGAATTTCCGAACACATCAGATTTTGACAAACTGATTGTACCACCTTCCACCTGTGCATCAACTTCTTTTACAATGACTGTCTCCAATGTAACAGTGTCCTTTACATTCATATTGGTGTTGATGTATGAGAGGTATTCCTTGTTCTTCTGCTTGAGAAGACCAATACTGTCCCTCAATTCCTCCTGGGTAAGCTGATAGGCATGCTTCTCTGCATTTACCCTTCCCAGTTCATCCCTATAGTTCACAATCTGTTCAGTTAGGGCAATCATATTGTTCTCCTGTCTGTCAATCTCATGGTTCAGTCTGTCAATCTTACTGCACTGACTTGAAAAGATGATACCAAATGTAATAATAATTCCGATGTAAATCAAATCCCTGTACTTCTTCAATTTACCTAATATTTCTAAAAACTTTTCCATAATATTTGGTTTTGTCAAAAATTATTGTTATATTTGTAATGTATTAAGTTATTTATGTGAAAGTTATGGAAATTATAGTACCAATAGGAATCTCCGGATCTGGAAAGACCAGACTTTATAATATGAAATACAGTGACCTGACACTTGTATCCCCCGACCTCATCCGCAAGGAACTGACCGGAAGTATCAGTGACCAAAGGAAGAACAAGGAGGTTTTTGAAGAGGTGGACAGGAGAGTGGCGGACTTGGTGAAGAAGGGTGAGTCATTCTTCTATGATGCAACCAATGTCAATCCTGAATTCCGGAAGAAGTTTGTGGAACAGTTCAGGGGTACTGATGTGAAGATTACCTATGTCATCCTTCCCGCTGACATGGAGACCTCCTATATGAGAATCAAGCAGGATTTGAAGAACAAGGTTGACAGAAGTAAAGTACCTTTTGAAGTCCTCATCAGACAGAAGGGATTCTACAACCAGTCTCTCAAGTCAAACTTTGAGGGAGAAAATGTACATGAAATTATTTATATCAAACCAGGAGAATTAGATTAATATGAAAAAGATTTTATTACTTCTTATTGGACTTATCCTTTTTTGCTCTTGTGAACAAAAAACTCCACAACAGATAGAAAGGGAAAACTATGAATATTACAGTGAAAAATTTCAGAATAATTCACAGTTATTTGAACTGACATTCAAAGATAAAAATGGTGAAAAGAGAACACATCAGTTTGTTTCAATTTCAACCAGTGATTATATGAATGGGTTTGTTCACTGGCCTGACTGTAAGTATTGTAAAGAAAGAGGATTATAATTATGTACACACTAAAGATAGAAGACCCAGATAAGTTGTTTATGACCTCTGATACTCACCTCGGTCATTTCAACATCTGCAAGTATTGTCACCGTCCATTCCAGTCCAGGAGTGAGATGGATCAGACACTTATCAAGAACTGGAATGAAGTGGTTCCTGAAGATGGTATTGTTGTCCATTGCGGAGACTTTATGCTTCCACATGATATGGGTACAAAAGAATATGAGAAATTCTGGAAAAAACTCAACTTCAAAACACTCTTACACTTAAGAGGAAACCATGACAGAATAGAATGTGGAGATTATGAATTTGAAGGTAAGACTATTATTGTAAGAGATATGGCAATGATACTTGTTGATAGTGTAAAGATTTTTGCCCAACACTATCCTTGTGCTGCCTTCAATGGGGACTACCATGTCTATGGTCATATCCACACCCTCTCTGATGGTGTCTGTTATGGTATGGATGCAGAGGCACTTGGTGCAATGAAGAAGACCACCTATGATGTTGGTGTTGATCAGAACCACTATACACCTGTCTCATATTGGCAGCTCTGTGACATTATCAGAAAACAAATGTACAATGACAGATAGAGAAATAGAACATCTTTGTGATTTGGCCTGGCAGGAGAAATACCTTGAATTGAAAGGTCTGAAAATTGGTGATGAAGTGATTTGTTCGTTCAGTAATCATCATGGAAACTCCAAACAGTCATACTCTTATATTGTTGAAGGAAAAGGTGTTATTGTTGAAACAGAAAAAGGTATCAAGGTTAAGAGTCTTGAAAAATACACTGTAGCAAGATCAGAGAAAAGGAGATGGTCAGATAGAAACTCAATTTGGGTATATTATGAAGAATATGTATATTCAGATTTGAAATACATCAGGTCAAAAGTTGAAGAATAATTAGGAAATTATTTAATAAAAAGCTGATATTAAGAAAATATCTAATAAAAAGCAGATGTTATTTGTTATTTTTAAAGTATAAGTTTGTCCATTCTTTCAAAATGGACTGGTGTGGGAAATTAGATTTTGAACTCGAAAATTATTAACAATCAAAATTCCCAAAATTATGTTTATTTCAAAAAACAAAAACTTTAAAGAAGAGTACTGCGCAACAGTAGTACAGATTGGTGAGACCTTCCCCATTGAAGGTAAGGACAGGATTGTGAAGACTCTTGTCAATGGATTGTCTATTGTCATCGGAAAGGATGAATTCAAGACTGGTGACATTGCTGTCTATTGTGCAAACGAGACCTGTCTGCATGAGTTGTTCCTCCACCTCAACTCTATGTATGAGGACAAGGAACTGAATGTCGACCAGGAGAAGAAGGGTTACATCAACAAGCATGGCCGTATCCGTGTCATCAGACTTGGTGGAGTTCCTTCCTATGGTCTTCTCATCCATCCTGATTCCATCGCCACCTTCATCAATGAACCTGTTGAAGAGGTGACAAAGTTCCTTGAAGCACATGTCGGAGAGGACTTTGATGAAATCAATGGAGAGAGGTTCTGTCAGGTGTATGTACCACCTACCAAGAATGTCCAGGAACCTGGATCAAAGGCAGAGAGACTCAAGAAGAAGCTTGACAGATTCAAGATGCTTATTGAGGGTTCATTCAGACTCCATTATGACACTGCCCAGTTGCAGAAGAATATGTCTGACATCAACCCAGATGATGAGGTCTATATCTCTGTGAAGGTGCATGGTACGTCTGCGATTTTCGCAAACATCCTGACTAATGTTCCTACCAATTGGTTCAAGAGGATGTGGAGGAAGTATATTCTTCATACTGATGAGTATGACCAGAAGTACAACCTTGTCTATTCTTCAAGGACTGTAATCAAGAACCAGTACATCAACAAGAAGCAGAAGCCTGGTGGATTCTATTCTGATGATGTCTGGGGTTACTGGGCAAAGAAGTTGGTTGGTCTCATTCCACAGGACTGCTGCATCTACTGTGAGATTGCAGGATTCACACCAAATGGTTCTCCTATCCAGAAGGGTTATGACTATGGTTGTACCCATGTGGCAGAAGAGAAGTCCAAGTTGATGGTTTACCGTGCAACACAGAATGGTAAGGAGCTGGAAATCTGTGATGTCATTGAGATTGGAAAGAAACTCAAGGAAAATCTTGGTGACTGTATTATGGAGTTCCCTCTTCTTTATCATGGTACTCTTTCAAATCTCTATCCTGAGATTGATGTGAAGAACCATTGGCATGAGAATGTTCTTGAAAACCTGAAGGTGGAAAAGAGATTCTGTATGGAGATGGATGAACCACTCTGTAAGACCAAGGTTCCACGTGAGGGATTCGTACTTCGTAAGGCAAATGACCCTGTGTCAGAAGCATGGAAATTGAAGACTGACCGGTTCAAATTTAGAGAGGCATCTCAAGTTGATGCTGGTGAGGTTGACATTGAAATGGAAGCTGGTTACTCACAGGATGGAGAAACTGCTTAATTGAAATGGGAGATTGAAAAATCTCCCATTTTTATTTGGAATTGTCAAGAAAATATATTATCTTTGTGGTGTAAAACAAGAAATATATGGAAGAAAAGAAATTCAATATTGGTGATAAGGTTGTCTGTATCAACAAACAGTATTATGACAATAGTTTCCATAATGGTTTGAGTTACAAAACACATAATCATTTTATAAAAAGTTCAACTGTGAGCGATGTGTATGAATATCCTCATAACTGGAAAGGTAAAGTATTTTATGTAAACAATTACCATCATCAAGTTGATTCCATTGGTGATTCTTGTAATTATCAGTATGGTGAAATTTGTGAGAAAGATGGTATATGTACATCTACAAGGGATTCTGATAATATCTGGTATCATACTGAAAAGGATGCGGATGAAATTAAAAGAGTCATTGATGAATGCAAAGAAGATTTTCACAAGAAGTGTGAAGAATCAAGACAGAAGGAAATCAGTAAACTTGAAGCTGAAATCAGGTCTGCTCAACGCCGCATAGATGAATTGAAAAAAGGTGATAAGTTTATGTATTGCGGGTTGATGAGATCTGAAAAGGAATGGAATGACAGGATGGATGAAATCATCAATGATGTTATTGGTAAAAAATAAAAGAATATGTTACAGAAAAATAATAAAATTGAACTGAAAGTTGGAGATGTTATCCGTTTCAACAGGGCAAGGAAACATCATAAAATTGTGAATATGTTTGAGTATGAAGGTAAGACATATTTCACATATACACCAATTGGAGAATATCCTTCATTCCACACCACTTCAAAAGATGTTCTTTGTTGTGTTTACACCTTTTATGGAAATGTCTATGATGGTGTTGTTGAGGTGAATGGTTATACAGTCAGGGGTACTGGAGGTAAAATCCTTTCAACACCTAAACCTGTACAGGAGAAAACCAAGAAAGAGCCCACTGTCAAGAAAGAACTGACTGACTTCCAAAAGTTCTATAATGTTCAGTGCAGTGGTAGAATCAATATGACAGATATTGTCACTGGTTCAAGACTTGCAGGGATTTCTGAACAGAAATATGAGGATATCCTTTTCCATTATGATGAGTATAAATTTGGTAAAAGACAGTAATATGAAAGAGATTCATTTTTATACTAACCTCACTAATGAGGAACAGACCTCTGAATGGGATCTTGACACTATGTGTGTGGATTATTTCACATCCAATGAAGCAATTGAGAACCCAGATGAGAAGATGGTGAAGACAACCCAACTCTGTCTGTTGAGGAATGCCTGGGATTATATTGACCGGGGTGACAGGGTGTTCATTCACAATGGTAATACTGTGTTTGAAGTCCTTGAAGGTAAGTATGAGAACACTGACAAGGAGATCAGGAGAGGTATGGACATCTCCAAACTCCTTATTGGAGGTACATTTGGAAAACTTTATTGATATGACAGAGAGGGAATTACAATGTTTTGAAGGTATTGGAAAAGGCCGCTGGGGAGATGAGCACTCCAAGGTTCTCAATTGGGCTGACACACACCCATTGTCTCCCTGGAAGAATCCAATTGATGATGGTATGCCAGAAGAGGAAGGTCAGTATCTGGTACTCATCAAGGCAATGAATAGTGATGCAACCTGGCTGGAACTGTGTTTTCATGGGAAGGGTAAGAAGTCATTTGTCACCTGGGATGGATACAATGACTGTGAAGTGATATACAAGAAGAAAGATGTGAAACTGTGGATGAAAGTCCCGGACTATAAATAGCATATAACTAAAAACTAACCTTATGAAAATATTGTCCTTCAATGTCCGTGTCTGGACCAGAGATACCAAATCTGAAGATGGCGGGAGATACTGGAAGAACAGGATGAAGAAGATGAGGGATATGATCAATGACCTTCATCCTGACATCATCTGTTTCCAGGAGTTGATGTTCCCTGCAAACTGTTATGTACCAAAGGATTATAAGAGAGTGAATATCTCTATCAATCATCCTATCTATGTACATAAGAGTATTCCTACAAAGAATCACAAGTTCAAAATACATCTTGATGCAGTCACTGTCTATAACACTGTTAGGATTATAGATGTACACAGTCATTGGAACCAGGATATCATCAAGAAGAATTGTGAACAGATAAAGGAAGACTTCAGGCACAGTGGAAATAATTTCTGTATTGTCTGCGGTGACTTCAACAACACACCTGATACCATTTATCTTGATGGGTTCAAGAGAATTCCATTTGAAGAGGAAAAGGATACCTTCATCAATTGGAACAGACCGGAGGAATCACATGGTATCATTGACCACTTCTATGTATTTGGATTTGATGGGACAGCAAAGGTCATTACAGAATATGGTAAGATAAGTGACCACTATCCTATCTTATTTGATGCAAAAATCTTCTAAAACATTTGGAAATGTCATTTTTTTGTTGTATCTTTGTATTAAGAAATAAATGATATTATGTTTGAAAAAAGACAGTGCCCAGATTATGAATTTGCTCTTGATTACAAAGAGAGACTTGATATTGCCGGTTATAAAGAAACCAAGATTGTCAAGGAATTTGGTAAATGGTATGTATATTACAAAAGATATTAAACAAAAAACATTATGGCAAACCTGAAATACAGTACAAAAGACACCTTGGTAATGATTGATGCTTTTTCAAAATTATCAAAGGAAGGAGTATCGGCAGAAGAAATGATGGAGGGTATAACTTCTCTTTGTGAATATCCTGTTGAAGTTGTAGAGAAATTCATTACAGCAGTAAATGCAGTATCAGAAAAATTACTTACACCTGAAAACAATCTTGGTGTACTTGCTTACATAACTCTCAGAATTAATTTTTAATCAAACAAAAACAAACACAATTATGGCAAAAGAACCCCGTTTTCGCATTCTCAACAAAACCCGTGAGACTGTCACCCTTAAACTTAATGACAAACCTATGACCTTCTCTTGGGAGGAGTTCAACAAGAAACTCATTGTAGTTGATAAGGTATGGGCTGTCCTCAATGAAGAGGAAAAGAAGAAACAGGAAAAGGCAGAAGAACTCATCAGTGATGCTGTTGTATCTATGATGATTCAGAGAGGTAACAGTGATGCGGGTACCAAACTTGCACATATGGCAATGCTTGGTAAATGCATTGATGAGGCAGCTGAACTCCTTGAATGTAACAGACTGGAGGTGATGCAGCTCATCCGTAAGAGACTGATGATGCTGAACCCCTTTATGGTCAATCCTATGTTCAGTGAAGAGGAGATGAACAGAAGTGGTATTCATCATAAAAGGATTCACAGGGAACCCAACCATGACAAGAATGGAAACCGTGAAGTTGTATCCACTGTTGAGAACAAACCTACCCTTGGTGATGCCTTTGCCTGCCTGGGTGAGTTGAAGGAGAAAATGGACAAGGAGGGTTAACTATGAAGAAGATTCTACTCACACTCATTATCCTCTTGTGTCTGTGTTCTTGTGACAGGAGTTACAAATGTGTGGTAAAGTATAAGGTCACTTATCCTGACACCACCTGGGTGAACACCTATGAGTTTGATGGTAGTTTATATTCTCATCCGAATGTGTATACACGGGTTTCAGGTGTTAAAACATTGGAGGTATATAAAACTTCCACTCATATATGTGATGAGGTAATATCTGTACCTGCTGGTGAGACAAACATTGAAATTCTGGATTACAAGATGTACAAGTATGGTATAGATATTCCTAAAAAAAGAATAAGTAAAAATGAAAACTCTGAAAGATAAATTTGTATCTGATCACCTCTGGTATCTGGTTCTTGCTTATATGCATGACACCAGGTTTAAGGTGGTTGAGAAATGGACCAAGTATGATGAAAGAGGATTTCCTGTATTTCATCTTGAATGGTTGACTTATGAGGAGTTTTCACAGTTGGCAAAGGATGCTGTTGAATTTTTCCTTGGTCAATCAGAAGACATCACAGAAGAGACAATAGATTTATATGCAGAAAAATAATATGGATTGTATGCATGACAATGGTAAAAGGAACTGGTACTTGGTGACCTTGATTCTTCTTCTCCTTGCACTGGCAATGGTTGTTCTTCTTTTCATTGGAAGTGTTTCTGCCCAGTCAAGAGGATTAGAGTTCTTCTCCCATACCCTTGCTTTCACAGGAGGTTTACTCACCTATTTTTGGGTTAAGGCACTCATTGACTTCATCAAATATGTGAAGAAAAATGGAAATGAGTGAATATGAGAAAAGAAAGAATATGAAAAGGGTCAAACACCCTATCAATCTTTATCATATCTCTTTGAAAAATCATAATGGTGAAGTATTTCATCCAAGAATTCCAGAGGTATATGACAATGATGAGGATGATACAATCAGTAGGGTATGTTTCTCTTCTACAATTTCAGGTGCATATAGAGCAATAACATTTGAGAATACCTGCGGAGAAGAATGTTATGTACATGTTCCTGTAAACATTGACTCAATCATAAAAAGAGGAAGTGTATATAAACCAAGTATAAACCTTGTCTGGGATGCTGCTTTCACAAATGAATATTGGGTTAGAAGACCTGTTAAGTTGAAGTGCATAGGAAAGGCAAAGTTCTACTATAAAGACAGTAGTTCTTGGATGGGACCATGGAGACCAAGAGTTGATTTCAAATGGATAGAAAAATATACTGAAAAATGACAAGAGAAGATTTTTTAAATATCACAGAATACATTGGTGTCCTCATCAGGAAGACACCCTTTGAGAACCATGTCTTTGCAGTAGGTGGTTCTGTCAGGGACTTCTATATGGGCAATGACATCAAGGACATCGACCTGGTGATTGACCTTCCTCATGGTGGTGTGGATTTTGCCAACTGGTGCAAGGAACAGGGATATACCAATACTGTGGTCATCTATGAGACCTATGGTACTGCGATGTTCAAGTTCAAGCAGTACCCTGGTGAGGAGATTGAGTGTGTGATGACAAGGGGTGAGAAGTATCTTGATGATGGAACAAGAAATCCTACTGTTGAATTCAACACCATTGAAGAGGATGTTATCAGACGGGACCTGACTATCAATTCCCTCTATTATAACTGTTCTACTGGAGAGATTCTTGACTTAATTGGTGGGAGATTTGATATTGATAATCATATCATCAAGACAACCAATCCAGATGCAGACCAAATTTTCATTGATGATCCGCTGCGAATCCTTCGTGTCGTAAGGTTTGCTGCCAGGTATGGGTGGGCAATTGAGAAGAGGACTTACAAATCTATGCAGAAGAATGTCCGGAGACTCAAAATCATCACCAAGGAGAGAATCCAGGCTGAACTCAACAAGATTCTGACTTGCAATCATCCTGTGATGGGTGTTGAACTGATGCACAATATTGGTGCTATGCAGTATGTCATCCCGGAGTTCGAGAAGTGCTATGGTATGGAACAGAACAAGTATCATTTCGGTGATGTCGCTGCACATACCCTGGAAGTCCTGCACTATCACAGTGAACACTATGAACCCACTGTTGTAGAAAGACTTGCCTGTCTTCTCCATGACATTGGGAAACCTGCCACCAGGTCTGTCAAGGATGGGAAAATTCACTTCTATGACCATGAGTATGTGGGTGCAGTAATGGCTGGAGATATTTTGAGAGAACTGAAGTATGACAATGACACTATCAAAGAGGTTCAGTTTCTCATCAAAAACCATATGAGAACAAAGCAGGCTGGTGATGGTGCAAAGTATATCAAGGATAAGACTCTCAACAAACTCCTTTATGAATGTAAGACTTTTGAGAGGTTCAAGTCTCTTATGAGAATCATTGAGTGTGACAATGAGGCACATGCAAAGGATTACTGCATCCACAACCAGTATTCTGAACTTGTTGCAAAGGTTGAATTGGAAGGAAACCATGCCAAGATGTTTGGATATAAGCTCCCTGTCACTGGTGAAGACATTATGAATACTCTTGGTCTTGAACCTGGTCCAGTAATTGCAGAAATCAACAAGAGACTTCTCAACCAGGCATTTTTGGATCCTGATATCTCAAGGGGAAGATGTATCCAACTTCTTCCTGGTATCAAGAAACAGGCAGAAGATGCTTTAAATAAAAAGTGAGGATTTTTCCTCACTTTTTTTGTTTTTTTCAAAAAAAATCATTATCTTTGTAGTAGGAATAAAAACTAATATTATGACAATTGAAGAATCAGCAGCCCTGAACATCCATGAAAGGGCACTCAAAGCAGGTGAAGACTATGCCAAGTCTCATGGGCAATCAATTATTGAGGAAGTTGCATATGGTCGTGGATACAAATCTGGATATATGCTTGGTGCAAAGGAGTTTACAGAAAAGGCTGTCAATTGGTTAAGAGACAGGATAAATATCCCTTATTCTGTTGAGACTAATGAAGATGGTGAACCTATGGCAGATAGTTATATTGACTATGCCAAGAAGAGACTGGAAGCTGCCAATGAAATCATTGATGAATTTCTTAAATTTATGACAGAATAAGATATGAAAGAATTACTTTTATGCTGGATGAGAAAAGACAACATCGATGACAAGATGTTGTGGAAGAAAGCAGCAGAACATCAGGAATGCTTTTTGAGGGATGAGATTTGTACCAATCTCCTCCGTACACATGCTTTTGTGGTATCTACTCACACATCCAAATCTATCCAACTCCCTGTTTATTTCTTTATGATGCACAATGGTATCAAGGTAGTCTGCCGGGAGAACTTCTATGGGTGGATGCTCTCTGTGAAACTCCCCAAGGACAGACCAAATAAAGACATTATCCCCAAAGACCTGATTGAGTGTGGGTATGATGGTGACATCTCTGACTGTTACTTTGAAGGATTCAGGAAGGAATGGGTCTTTGAAGGATACAAACCTAATGACAAGAAGCAGAGGAACTTCTCATTCGGTATCTACAGTGACTATGAGTTCTATACTGTGATGTATATACTCAAGAACCTCTATGGACCAAAGGACTTCTCCAAGGATGCCAAGAAACTGACCAAGGAGAAAGTGGTGGAAACCATCAACAACATCTATGCCAATAATGGTTACAATGACATCAAACAAGTATCTGAATCAGGTTATGTGAGTAGGGAGATGTCTGGATGGGAAATTCTTTGGAGAACCTGGAGAGAACTGGACAACTCTGATACCAGAAAGAAGTATGGGATTGATTATATCTCCCTGCATGTTCCTGACAATCCTGAAGAGTTTGCAGACTACATCATCAAATATCCTGAAGTTGCACAGACCTTTGTATTTGAATCCAAGACATTTGCAGAAGAATTTTAAGTATGGAGAAAGTATCTGAAAAATGGTTTAAAGACCATAATTGGAAGAAGTTTGTTGATAATCATATTGATGAAGATGGAATTGAAAGAAGACATCTCATATATGAACTCAAACCAGAAGGTTCCAAATTACATGCAAGGTATGACAGGATTATATATGTAGAAAATGGTAAGACTGTTAGTAGGTTTTATATGTTCTTTGCAAAGGGATGCACTGGGTTTGAAGTTCTGAATAGGGTTTCAAACAATAATTTCAGGGTGAACACAATCATCTCTGCATTGAATGTTGTAGGTTATGATGAGTTTGGTGATTGGATTGATGAAGAATATGAATAAGAAGTCGAAAAGTAAGGCATTTGACATCTTCTACAATAAGTATAAGATGCTTGAAAAATTCAATTACATCAAAAGTGTAATGTTCTCTTGTACAACTACCCAACAACTTGATGTCACACACAAATGGGGGGAATCAACATTATGGAAGTGGTTTGATACTATGAATAATGATGATGATTTTGACTTATTTGGAATTTGGAGTTTCTGTTATAGTAGAACTTGTGATTTATCAGATGATCTTAAGAACACATATAAAGAGTTATCTGACAAATTGACAAAAGTTGTAGTTTAATAAAAAAGTGAGAAAGAAATTTCTCACTTTTCTTGTTTTTTTCAAAAAAATGTATTATCTTTGTAGTAGAAAACAAACACAGAAAGAATATGAATGTTTTAGACCTTATCAAGAAAGACCTTCAGAATAAGAAGGATATGTTCGGACGCCCTATGATTGACACCATTGTTGTTCTCAAGAAGGATGACAAGGGTTATTACATTGAGTATGCCTTCAAGGAGGGTGCTCCCCATGACAACCGCTGTCTGTCCTGGTATGATTCCTATCAGCCGGAAGCTTACTTCAGGAATGGATGGTTCAAAACCAATGATGGTGTTGACCTTCCTGAAGAAGAGACCAAGAAGAGACTGGATCAAATCCGTCGAGAACGTGAGGCAAAGATTGGAAAGGTATTCCGCCTTTCTTCCTTTACCTGTGGTTATGAGGAGAATCCGGAAGAGTCCAATGCTCACAAAAAGGAGTCCTGGGAAAAGTATCATCCCAATGAAGAGTACATCCCGGAAAACCATATATGTCGTCCTGGATGTCCTTCAAAGAACTGTCTCCTACAGGGAAACTGTTCCAAGTACTGGACTTATGAGAATCCTGTCAAGTGTGCCTGCTGGTTCCTCAGGGATGGGAAGACTATGGATGACTACATCAAGGACTACAAGATTTCCATGCCTGCTACTGAACTTGCTGAACTTCTGTAAGATATGGACAAGCTCATCAACTATATAATGTTCCGTAAGAAGACTTATGGCAACATTAAAGATTATGCATCTTCATCTTCTATGTATTATATGATTGGTATGTACAAAATCCGCATCTCTGATCATATGAAGTATGGTGAGACTGCTGCCAATGAGTGTGACTACTACTTCATAATCCAGCCTGATGGGAAATATGTCTTCATCAATGGACCCAAGTACAACAAAGAGAAAAAGATGTATATGAAGGTTGTCTCTTATTCAGAGGCAAAGGAGTTCATCAAGACTCTACATGACTTCACCATCAAATATTCCGAAATGACTGACTGGTTTAAACCGGATGGTTGGAATTATCAGGATATTGAAAAGAGTGATATCAAACCTTCCTGGGATGAATTCAAGGACAGGTATATTTCCAATGCTGATGAGAAGACACAGATGTCCATCATCAGTAAAATTGAAAATCTTGCCTGTGGATATGTTCAAAAAGGAAATATCAATACAAAAATCCTCAACTTCTCATCTGTATATAACAAGTTGAATGATGCACAGTATAACACCCTGATGAAAAAACTTGGAGAGGCATAATAATTTTCAGATTTTTTGTTATATTTAATTTGTGTAAGAACTACACATAAATATAATGTAAGCTGGAAATAAAAATCCACAGGATACTATTTGGATCCATCAAGTGAGATAATAAAGACAGGTTACACAAAGTATACAAATTTAACTTATATAGTTATGACTAACAAAATTCTCGTAGTCGTTGACATGCAGAACGACTTTCTGACTGGCTCTCTGGCCAATGAATCTGCTGTAAAGGTTATCCCCAATATCAAGAGGGAAATCGAAAGTGGGAAGTACACCCACATCATCTTCACAAGAGACACACACACTGAAAAGTATCTGGAAACCCAGGAAGGTAAGCGTCTTCCTGAGACTCACTGTATTGCTGGGTCCTGGGGTTGGAATGTGTGTGATGAACTTCTCAATGCCAATTTCGGTATCATTGAACCTATGTTCCTCAACAAACCCACCTTTGGTTATAAAGATTGGGTTGATTACTTTGATCAGAACTATCTGATTGGTGATGAATCTGAATTCACATTTACTGGTACCTGCACTGACATCTGTGTGGTAAGTAATGCCCTTGCTGTCAAGGCTGCATTCCCTGAAGCACAGGTAAAATGTATTGCTGACTGCTGTGCTCCACTCTTTGGAGACCCACAAAAGCAGGAATCTGCACTCACTGTTATGAATTCCTGCCAGGTAGATGTAATCAGACCAACCAAAAAATAAGGAACTATGGAGTATGTCGCCGGAAGAACCAATCTTGCCTGTACCATCTTCGTGCCATTTGACTGTGACAACAACTGTCCTTTCTGTACCTCGAAGTGGATGTATCGTGAATCAGGCATCGAGATGAACATTGACAGGATCATTGAGATGATTCAGTATGCCAATGAATCCCCTACCATTTCAGAATTTGTCATCACAGGAGGAGAACCCACTGCAAACCTGGTTCTTCTCAAGAGGATTGTTGACGCCTGTAAGAAGAAGGTGTACATCAACACTACTCTTCCAAAGAAGAACCTGGATGAGGTCATTGACTACCTGGACAATGAGGACAAAATCTATGGTATCAACATCTCACGCCAGTTTGGAAAGCTCAACAATCTCTATAAGTATGTCGCCAGTCCTGAAGACATTCTCAAAATCAGGACTTCCATCCGTATCAATGTGATGAGAACCAATGACTGGAAAGAGAACCTGGATCAGTTTATGGATACCTGGATCACCAAACCCAATGTCCTACTCAATCTCCGTGAAGACTACCGTTACATCACAAAGGAAAACCTCAAGGTCAGGAATGAAGTTGTGGATTACCTTGCGAACCGTTTCGTGTACGTTGGCGGAAGTGGATGTATGGTCTGTAATGGTGAGACCTTTGTCAATCCTGAAAATGAGAAGTTCATCCACTACCACAGGGGAATTGAACATTCCTGTGTGAGATATGAGAACAGGACTTATGTCAATGATGTGATTATCAGACCTGATGGAAAAGTCTATGATGACTGGGATTGGTCTGTTGAAATGGATGGTGAAACAATCAAAAATATCAAGTAATTATGACTAACAAGGAAAAACAATACATTAAGGAACTGGGTCAGCTCTATGTGCAGACCGGTGAGTTCGAACATTTAAGTTGTGGTGGTGGATATTCACCAAAATACAAACCAGTTGATGTCATTGAGTACATTGAACAACAGGAGTACAATGAGAACCTGAACACCTATATGAAGTACAGGAATGCACAGAGATATTCTGCACAGAGTACTTGTTATGGTGGTGTGTATTATGATAAATCTTCCAATGGGGATTATGTTGTGGATGAAAGGGGCAAGTATCTCAACATAAAGAATCTCGAATCCAAACTCAAACCAGAGGACATCGAGAAGAGAGTCAACAAACTCAAATCTGTCAAGTACAAGGATTACCTCAAGTTCTCCAAGATTCAGATGAATGGTAGTGATACCTTTGCCTATGTGGAGGATTCCAATGGTCACTTTGTATATGACAACAATGCCCACAAATTCATTGATATAACTGAATAACAAAGACTATGTGCGGATATTCTAATTATAGAACTTATGGTGGTTGCGGTTCCGGTGGATGTGGAAGCAACTATACCAAATACAGACAGTACAACAGTTGTGGAGGATATACTGAATACAGACATATCTATTCTGGTTGTGGTTCTGGTGGATGTGGTGGTGGAGGTTGCTAAAATAAATTTGGTAATCTCATAAAAAATCACTATCTTTGTAATAGAAAAAAGAATTAACAATGGTATTTCTCTATTTCATAATTTCATTGACATATGTGACACTCTATGTATTGAGGAGTATCCTGGTTGTCAAAGACAGTAAGCTCCTTGCAGCAGCTGGTTATTCCATTTGCTATGTATTCTATGCTGTGGTGGTCAAATTCATTGCCCAATCAGACATCTACACTGCAATCATAATCCAGGCAATAACCAGTTTCCTTGGATGCTATATTGGAAAGACAATCTATGAGTGGTATGAGAAACGGAGGAATAATAAGAAACAAGATTAAATTATGATTACAGTCAATAAAGTTAAAGTAGAAGTGGGACATTTCCCTGATGGTACCCAGAGTATCAAGTTCCCTGTAGATGTACTTCCCAGAGTATTGGACTACCCCATCAGTGTTTCCTGGTATTATGATTCTGATGAAGAACTCTTTACCCTTGCCTGTGTAATGGATTGGTTACGCCGGCATTATAGTAACCATATCATAATTGGTTTGAATATGCCTTATGTTCCCAATGCCAGGATGGATCGTATAAAGAATGCCAATGAGAACTTTTCTCTCAAGGTTTTTGCCAACCTCATTAACTCATTGGGGTTTGACACTATCCAGGTGTTCAATGTTCATTCCAATGTCAGTGAAGCTCTCATTGAACATATATATGTCTTACAACCAGACAGGGATGTGGAACAGTGTATTGAGTTATACAATCCTGATGTCATCTTCTTCCCCGATGAGGGTGCTTGCAAGAGATATGCAGACCTTGACCCTGTGAAAGAATATGGTCTTCCTGTTACATTCGGTATCAAGAAGAGGGACTGGAAGAGTGGAAATATTCTTGGACTTGATGTGGTCTCTGATACTGATCTCACTGGAAAGAAGGTTCTCATTGTTGATGACATTTGCTCTGCCGGAGGGACTTTCAAGTTCTCTGCTATGAAACTCAAGGAACTTGGTGCATCTGATGTTGCTCTCTATGTCTCCCACTGTGAAGACAATATCCAGAATGGTGACCTCCTGAAGACTGACCTGGTGTCAAAGATTTACACCACTGATTCCATCCTCCACATTGAGGATCCAAAAATTGAGATCATCCATAATTTCAGAAACTAATCATTTTATACAATTAAAAATCTTATATAGGTTATGATTAACACACTTGCAATTTTACTTTCTGATACATACAAACAGACCCATGATCGTATGTATCCCAAATCTCTCAAGAAACTTACTTCTTACTGGGTCCCCCGTAAGTCAATGTTTGAGAAACCTGAAAACCAGAAGATGGTTTGGTTTGGTATGCAGGCATTCATTCAGGAATGGCTCATTGACTACTTCCAGAAGAATTTCTTTGACCTCCCTCTGAACAGGGTGATGAAGGAATATAAGTTCACTATGAATATCCAGCTTGGAGAAGGTAACTATGATGTGGAAAAGATTGAAAAACTCCATAACTTGGGTTATCTCCCTCTGGAAATCAAGGCACTCCCTGAAGGTTCTCTTGTGAATATGGGTGTTCCTTGTATCGAACTCACCAACACCCTTGATGACTTTGCCTGGTTGGTTCAGTGGGTTGAATGTATCTTGCAGTCTGAACTCTGGAAGACCTCCAACCATGCCACTATTGGTCATATGTACTACAAACTGGCCAAGTACTGGTATGACAAGACTGTTGATGATGGTATTGACCCACGAAATGCATTCGCAGACTTTGGTATGCGTGGTATGAGTTGTATGAATGAGGCTGTCCGCTGCTCCGCTGCCTGGTTGCTCTCTTCCAACAAGACCAGTACCATTGCTGCCATCCCTTACCTGGATGAGTACTATGATGCAGACTGTTCCTTTAACCATATTGGTATCGGCGCTGTTTCCACTGAACACTCTGTGATGGGTGCAAACTTTGCCCTGGATGGTGATGAGAAGACCTTTGTCAAGAGACTCCTCACTGAACTCTATCCTAACTCCAGTTTCTCTATGGTGTCTGACACTTATGACTACTGGAATATGGTTGAGAACATCATCCCTTCACTCAAGAAGGAGATTATGGAACACAAGGGTAAACTTCTTATCCGTCCTGACTCCGGAGACCAGTATGAAACAACTGTTGAGACCATTCAGAAACTCTGGGATACCTTTGGTGGAACAGTCAATACCAAGGGTTACAAGGTCCTGGATTCCCATATTGGTGTCATCCTTGGTGATGGATGTACCCTCAATGTTCTCCGTAAAATCTGGAAGGAACTGGACAGAAGGGGATTTGCAGCCAACAATGCCATCTTTGGTGTGGGCGCATTCTGTTTCACTGCCATCTTTGAGGGAGACAAGATGATTGTCAACACCAGAGACACATTTGGTTGTGCAATGAAAGCCACCTATGGTGTATTTGGTGACAAGGAACTCAAAATTTATAAGGATCCAAAGACTGATACCTCCCATCTCAAGAAGTCTCACAGGGGACTGGTCTTTGTGGAGAAGGTGAATGGTGAATACATCTACAAGGATGATATGCTTCAGGCAGAATATGATGAGTATGCAAAGACTCACACATCTGCAATGAGAACTGTCTTCAAGGATGGTAAGATGCATAACCGTGAAACATTCTCCACAATCCGGGAACGTCTTGCAAATGAAAAGGATTAAGTTATGAATGACAGGAAACAAATAGACATCTACAAGGCCATCTTGAGACTTGATGGAATTGAAGAACCATTTGATAACTTTGGTCCAAATCATCCAAAGATTGGTGACTTTGTAAATCCATCTGATTACTTCTCCAGCAACTTCACTTACAAGTTGGAGAGACCAGGTTCAAGTAATCTGACCAGGGAAGAGGTTCAGTCTTCTTACTGGGAATGTGTTGGAATCAGACATACTGAATATCATATGTTTATGAAGTTCAGGTCTGTTGATAAAATCAATGGAAGAAGGAGATTCCTCACATACAGAGACCCTTGGAAATTCACAGCAGAGATTGTTGATATGCCTGAAAAGGCAAAACTCATCATCAGGTATAAGAATGGTGAGTTCACCCTTCTTGAACTGTTGGAGATTTTCAAGGAGAAAGGATATTCTTCAAGGATTCATTTCAAATCCATCCTGTTTGACATCTCTGGTGATGAATATCTTCAGGCAATGACTGAACTCCTTGAAGAAAATTGGAAAGATATGAATAAAAAGAATTAAGTTATGATCAAAGAAGTAGATGGAAACCTTTTGACCTATCCTGGATTGGAAGTGATTGGACACCAGGTCAATTGTTTAGGAGTAATGGGTGCTGGTATTGCCAAACAGATTAAAGAAAAGAACCCAGTGTTGTTCAAGAAATATCAGTGGTTATGTAAAGATATGCCATATAAACATCTTCTTCTTGGTACCATTGAGTTTATCAAGACTGATGATGGTAAGCAATATGTCGCCAATCTCTTTGGACAGTATTCAATAAGTGAAACAAGAGCACCATTCAATGATAATGGGAAACCAAGGCAGACCGATTATGATGCCCTGAAAGAATGTTTCAAAAAACTTCATTCTTGGATGACCTTAAAGGGTTTTGTAACTTGTGGTCTCCCATATAAGATCGGTTGCGGCCTGGCCGGAGGTAACTGGGATGATGTAGTCTATCCGATGATTAAAAAAGAATTTGAGGAAGATGAGGACATCACTTTATACATTGTAAAATATAATGGATAGTTATGGAATGTAATTTGAAATCTCCATTCAAGGAGGCATTTGAAAGTGGTGACTCTATTGACTACAAGTTGATACCAGGAGCAAAGAAGACAGACCACACTTTTATAAAAGAACTTGGATATGAATCAAAGATGCATTCTGATTGTTCATATTCTGCACCTGGTCTTCCTGGGTTGAGTCTGTCCAGTTATGGTGACTGGGGTACTATATTTGTTGATTGGGCTGATGATAATGTCAAGAAAATATTCCTTGATATGTGTAATGAAGGAATCATCACTCCTTGGAGAGTAAGGAAGTATGTGAGAGAAGGAAAGAATACTGTACCTTATGACTATGATGAGAGGGGATGGACAAAGCACAGTGAAGAACTTGGAAAATGGGTATCAACTAAATCCCCTTATAAAAAATAATATTTGATTATGAAAAGAGATTATACTTTTGATGTTGAGACAGTTACCAATGAATGTATCCAGTGGATCAGGAATTGGTTTGATAAGAATGGTCCTGGATGTAATGCCATTCTGGGATTGTCAGGAGGTAAGGATTCCACCATTGTAGCGGCACTTTGTGCAAAGGCACTTGGTGCAGACAGGGTGATTGGTGTTGCAATGCCTGACAAGGGGCAAGGTATCAATGAGGCAGACAAGATTGCAGAACATCTTGGTATCAAGTTCCTGGTACTTCCTATTGGAGACATCTGTTCGGCATTTGATACTGTTGCTGACAATTATATTGATTGGTCTAAACAGACACAGCAGAACATCCCACCAAGGGTCAGGATGACTATGCTCTATGCAGTGTCACAGACCTTCAATGGAAGGGTTGCCAATACCTGTAACCTGTCAGAGGATTTTGTCGGATATTCAACCCTGTTTGGTGACAATGCCGGGTCGTTCGCACCTCTGTCCAAGTTGACAGTCACAGAGATTTATCAGATTGGTGATTACCTGGGTATCCCGTATGAGTGGGTGCATAAAGTCCCAGATGATGGTCTTCCCCACTCTTCATCAGATGAGAAGAAGTTTGGATTCAGTTATGCAGAACTGGACAGGTATATCAGGGAAGGTATTGTTCCAGAAGGTGCATGTGAGAACAATCCAGATGAGTTGAAGATTGATAAGATCGACAGGATGCATAAGAACAACAAGTTCAAGACAGAGATTGTCCAGATTCCTTGTTACTGGCCTGAATATGGTTTTGAAGATTATGAATAAAAAGTGGGAGAGTTTCTCTCACTTTTTTTTTGGATTTCTCATAAAAAATTGTTATCTTTGTATTAGTAATAAAAGAGTTTATGATAGTTAAGGTAAATAAAGTGCAGTACAATCCAGAGACCAATGGTTATCTGGATGATCTTCATTATGATTTAAATATTCAGGATGACAAAATTATCAAGGGTATCACAACCAAGACTCCAACTTACTGGTATGCATTGATAGATGGGAAACTGTTCCAGTCAAACCAGAGGAAAGGACTCAAGAGTATCTATTTCTCTTCCAAGGATGAACTGGAAGATGCTCTCTCCCAGGCACTTTATTGGAGACAGAAGTTGGTACCTGGCATTGGTTGTGGTATAGGTTATGATTGCGAAGACTTTTACTATAAACTGAAACAGACTCATAATATTGAATTTAAAAAAGTACAGTTCTAATATATGGATAAGAGAAAACTTTATGATAAGGCGAAGGAAGCCTACTACAATGGTGAACCCATTATGACAGACCAGGAATTTGACCAATTGGAGTCAGAACTTGGTTTGGAGAACCAGGGTTATATTGGTACTCATCACCAGAAATCCTATACAGTGAAACATCCATTCATTATGGGTAGTCTCTCCAAGGTTCAGATCAAGGAGGATGACAACCACAATGTGAACTGGTGGGATTACCAGAAGAAGGTGATGGATTACCTCCGCAAGTCCAATGGTTATGGGAAATCTGGTTGGTTCTGTGAGGTGACACCCAAGTATGACGGTTGTTCCTGGGAGGCGGTGATTGATGCCAAGGGAAATCTTGTGTCTGTATCAACACGTGGGGATGGAGAGTTTGGCAAAAATATCAAGGTCTGGTTCGAGGAAGAGTGGAAAGTAAATTATGAACCTTATGTGATGGACTATTACAGGTCTGCACTGGATGAGCAGAGTTATTTCTTCCTTAAATACTTGGTAATCAGGGGTGAATGCCTGGTGAAGAAGTCTGTCTTTATGGATAAGTATTCCGATGAGTTCACTATGCCCCGTAGTTTTGTTGCAGGTGTACTTGGTCAGGACTGGGAAGACTCTGAGAAACAGAAGGAGATGAGAGATGACCTGTCCTGGGTTGCATATGATTTCCGTGAGGTCTATGAGAATGGTACCATCACAGAGGTTGGTTACACCAGGAGGGATGAACTCTCCAAGCACACCCTTGGTAACAGACCTGAATTCATCATTGACAGTAATGGGAATGGGTTCTATCTCAAGCATATGTATGATGTGTTTAATAAGGTTCGCCATGAAGGTGAGTTCCCTCTTGATGGGTTTGTGGTCAAGCCTGGGGCAATGTACAGACTCCAGGATGGTGGTAGGACAAGACAGGAAGACTGTGTTGCTATCAAGTTCCTCCCTGAAATTGTGAATGCAGAACTCATTGATGTGGAGTGGAATGTTGGTAAGACTGGTGAGTATTATCCAACTGGTATCCTTGCTGATGTCATCCTGGGTGGAAAGAAGGTCAACAGAGTCAGTCTCTCCAACTATGGGAAAATTGTGGAAGAGGGTATTGGGATTGGGTCTCACCTGAAAATCTCACTTGCCGGAGACATCATTCCATTTGTGTATCAAGTTGTATCAGGTGGTGAGTATCCAGTTCCTATTCCTGAAGATTCTTATGTGGATGGTGTTCATCTGATGAAGACTATGAGTGATGAAGACAAGCTGTACATCAGATTCATCAACTCTGTCAATGTCATCAAACCAGATGGGATTGGTGAGAAGGTTGCTGTTAAGTTATTTGACATCTTACCAACAGGAAACATTGTAAACTTTATGATTACAGAAGACTGGAAAAGGTATCTTGATGACAGTAAATCTTCACAGAATATCATAAAGTCTCTGGAAGAAAGGAAGAAAACACTTACTTTACCAGATGTCATCCAGTCAATGGGATATGAAAACTGTGGTGAGAAGAATGCTTTGTGGTTGGCAAAGGTAGTCTCTGGTCTCAATCCTGATTCAAAGGGTATCCCTACATCAATTATTGATCTCAGTGAGACTAATGATTTCCATTATCAGGTTGAGAAGTATATGGAATACCTTGGACTTAAACCTTTGGTAGAAGAATCATCTGACAAGATTCCTGTCATTTTGACAGGTTCTCCAAAGGAATGTGGATACAACACAAAGGCAGATTTCCTTGCGAAACATCCGCAGTTCGTAGAAACGACAAAATGGAATGAATGCAATACTCTCATAACAGATGATTTAAATTCTACCAGTTCAAAGATGCAGAAGGCAAAGAAACTTGGAATTGAAATCAAGACATATTTGGATTTCTAACATAAAAGTATATGACAGTTTATTTTACTAAAAACAATGACCATTGTGGATGGAGATTTACTCTTCTTCCAACAATCTTTATAGAAAAAGATGAAGATGAGGAAACATTGGATGTTTCCATTGAGTGGTTGTTTTGGAATTTAGATTTTGTATTTAGTTTATGGAAAAGATGAAAAAGGTAACAGCAGCAATAGTCATTATTGACAAGTATGGGAACATCCTTGGTTGTCATGCCACAGGAAAACCAAAAGGTATGGGATATGATTTTCCAAAAGGATTAGTTGAAGAAGGAGAATCTGACAAAGATGCAGCAATAAGGGAACTATGGGAAGAGACTGACATCAGACTTAAACATCCTGAAAATTTGATAGATTGTGGTGTTCATCCACATAACAAGGAGAAGGATATACACATTTTCCTTTATCAGACAGAATATTTTCCAAGTCCTTTGAAATGTAACTCATTCTTTGAACTTAATGGGTATCAGATTCCTGAAGTGGATTCATATATGGTTCTCTCCAAGAATCAAAGGGGAATGTTTAATAAAGTATTACAAAACAAGTTTGAACTCATAGACTCATTTAATGTATGGAAGATCTAATCAAATCATTAAGAATATTTGAGAAGTATTGTGATGACTACCACAAGAAGTATCCCTTCTGCTGTGACCATGACATCATTGTGTTCAATGGTGCCGGCGAGAATGATGTGACACCAGAAGATAAGGAAGAATTACACAAACTTGGATGGGATCCCTATGAGGATTTTGGTTTCTATTCATTTAGATATGGGAGTAATTAATATGGAACACACTATTACAGAATTCAAAGAATGGCCAAAGGGTCTTGAACTGTGTTATCATGACTGGGTGTTGAGAGCATCCAAGAATGAAATCACAGAGAAACTTGGGTTTGGCCCAACCAAGGTCTATGAAGATAAGGACTGTACCTATCAGTGGAACTGTCTTCTGGATGGTGGTAAGTATTATTTCACATTATATGATATGAGTTATGGTGAGACTCCTGGTGATGATGATATTGTAGAGTGGCACATTGGATTCAAGGATAAGTATGATGACATACACCATTATTTTCCTGATACTATTGAAGCACTTGATATGATAGAATCTCTTGGAGAAAGGGATTTTGACATTGACCATTCAGAGACCTGGAAGAATTTCCATAATAACGGAACACTGGATCAGATTGAGAGTTTCATTAAACAGCAAATAATATTTAAGTAATATGAACAAGAACAAGAATTTATTTGACCTGGCAATGGGTTGGTACAGGAGTGGTGATTCCGGAAAGAAGGAAGCTGCACTTGACTTGTTCCCTGAAGAAATGCTCATAAAGGAAATTGAGGCATACAGGAAAAGGGATAAGGAAGAAAGAATCAAGCTGAGGGAAGAGAACTTACAGAAGATGCTTGAAAGGTGTAAGAAACTTTTCCATATTGGTGATTTGATTAACAGTGATGATGGAACAGACAGTCTTCCAAATCTCATCATCAGTGAACCAAGACTCCAAAAAGTAGATTTCCTTCCATTCTGTGTTGAAAACAGTTGGGACTATGGTCCTGATGATAAGTATACCATTGTAGTTGATACAGTAAGACTTCGTATGAATGAACCTCTACACTACAAAAGTAGAGTTTGTCTTGAAGCACTTCTTTATTATATGGACAAACCAGATGAAGATTACAAAAAAAGGGGATTCATTAACCTGGAAGAATATATAAAGAAAGAGATTGAAGAAAAGAATAATGAACTGAATGATCTCAGGGCAAAGGAACAAAGAACTCAGAAAGATTTGAGTGAACTTCAAATGGATATTGCAATTCTTGAAGAATATGACCCTAATGAGTTGACTTCTAAAAAGATAAATGAGATTTTGAAAAATGTCACGAAGAATAATTGACATAATTCCAAAGATACCTCAATATGAAGATATTGAGTATGCTCCTGATTTCAATTGTACTGAATGTGACAAGAGTGGATTCTTTGAGCATAAGGGATTTTACAGTTCAGAAAAGACACTTGAATCACCCAAACTCATAGGATGGACAGAAACCAATATTGGTAAGATGGCGGTGTTTGAGTGTCCTGTGTGTGGAAAGAAGTTCAGATTCCATTCTACAATTGGTACATGGATAGCAGATGAGGATGAATTTGATTTCCATCTTTATCGTTTTGCTAAAAGATGTTCCAACTGGGAAGAGATTAAAAAACAACTTGGTTACTAATGGAAAGGATAATTGCAGCGGCATATAAACTCAAACCAGAATATATCTGTAAAAGAGGAAATGTATTTAAAACCAATATCAGGGAGAAGGATGACATTTACCAATGCAGGATAGGAAGACACCATGCAGAGATACTACACATCTTTGGAAACCAGGTTGATCACAATACATCTGGGTTCTACACATCATATGGGAGATATGTTGACAGAAGGGAAGCAGCCAGGATTGCAATAGAATCAGGGCAGATACAAAAGTGTCATTACTTTGGTGGTGAGGAACTGGATTCCAGCGATATATTTGATTTGGATTATAACGGAAATATATTATGACAAACTATAATGAACAAATACCAGAGGGACTGGCGAAGAAACTTTTTGACTGGGGTAACCCCATCAACAATAATGGAAGTATATACAGAATACCTACATATGGAGAGGTGTTTGACTGGTTCTCTATAGTAAAAGGAATTGTAATCACCCTTGAACCATTCCACACTTTTGCATTGAAAGGTCATATAGGTTATACCTGGAAGATAAACTATGTGGACCCTGAACTTGGTATGGTGTTGAGAACAGAAGAAGATGAATACAATCTGAGAGATGGATATGGTGGTTCATTCAAACTCACTGCCAATGCTGCGATCAAATCCGCAATGAGAATTAAAAGATGATATTATGACAGCAATAGAAGCATTACAGAAGATTAGTGACTACATAAACAAAAAGAGAGATTCTGTCTATTCTGAAATGGGGTTTGCAAATGAACACAAGTTCCAACTGGAATGGCAGGCACTCAAATACAAATCAGATGTATATAGTGACATCAATGGAGAGATACTGATGTTGATACACAAACTAAATCAAGAAGAAGATGGAGATAATTAAAGACTTGAGACCTTGTAACAAGAAATACAAGTTCATTCATAACAATTGTTGTGAGTTCATTGCCAATGGTGATGAGTTCACCTGGACTTGTGGACGGTACAATGAGACTGTTGCCAAAGTTGTCTGTCCCCAATGTGGAAAACAATTCTATTATGACCCGGAAGTTATTGAGTATAAAAAATAAAAAATATTATGAAGGTTTTAGGAAAGTACATACACGGATCAGAGGACAGTGTTGATGTAGATACCTATTATTGGGTAGATGAACTACCATCAACCATCCAGGAGTGTAAGACTTGGTGTGAATCAAGGGAAGGTGAAAATGCAAACCTGTTCACTGTACATACAGAAATTATAAATGAACAGTATTACTCTGTTGTTGATAAGGTATATAAGGGTGTTCCTGATGAAGTAAACAACTCTTTATTGAGAACATATGATTTACACCCTCATCAGGAATCAAGTCTTCCACCTGGACTGTATTATGTACAGAGAGATAGTTTCATCAAGTATATCAGGGCAGTCAGGGGAATCTTGAGTCATTTGTCGAGATCTCAATACAGGACTGTCATAAAGTCTGCATTGTCAAGTGGTGACTGGAAATTTAAACTGAATACTCTTTTAAGTATTCCTCTTGCTGACATTGATTTCTCAACACTTAATCATCATATGAGTCCAGAGGATATAAAGAAGGTCATTGCATTTCAGATCGGTCAGTCTATTGGACTTATGGATGGATATGAATATTATACAAAGAGTGAGATTGCTTATGCATATCCAATCTTGAGACAGTTCCTGTATAGAAATCCAGATAGTAACATCAATGAGCTCACTGCAATGTTGAAGTATTTCATTAAGAGAATATATGATGAGGTCAATACAGACATCATTTATGAAGATGAAGAATACATCACTTTCATCTATGGTAAGTATGATGTGAAGAATGAAAAAAGAATCTGGTAATTTTTGTTATATTTAATTTACATAAATACTTTAGAAAGTCAAAAATCAATTTACATAAATATAGTATGATGGCATTAAATAACATATCAAACAGGAAATCCGATTTAAGAAAATTGGATTCTTTTGGTGTGGTATAATGTCTATAAGATAACAAGCGTATCATCTAAAACCACACCTTTGAAAAAAGATGTGGTTTTTTTGATAAAATATTTGGATATTTCAAAAAAAGTTGTTATCTTTGTAGTGTTGAAAGTTCATTGACAAAATAATCTTGCTTCATCCAAATCGCAGGGGCGGTCCCTGGGTGTGACATGATGTGACAAAGAGTGCTACCAAGTATAAAATTACCGCGAAGAGCTCTCGTGTGAAATGGTATAGTCGGAATAAAGGCGTACTGAATAACTTAAAGATACTACTGGTTCGAAACAGTAGCGGTGGAAGAAGAGTCAGTATCCTCCGTGAGAGGTGTAAATCTAAGGTAAGCCTGCATCATTGCAAGATTTGAAATATA
>Ga0247609_10000471_pt1 | contig 56045 bp, 127 predicted proteins | sample 172DNAGHGlowgp2_FD_193487 | JGI IMG/M metagenome (GOLD analysis project Ga0247609, IMG submission 193487) | Sheep rumen microbial communities from Palmerston North, Manawatu-Wanganui, New Zealand - 1728 DNA GHGlow gp2 | ecosystem: Host-associated > Mammals > Digestive system > Stomach > Rumen ... | reverse complement strand
ATAAGGTAGGGGGTATATCATTTTCGAACCCCCCATATACCCTTTTTCTTTTGAATAGATATAGCCCCATTTAAATTTTTAAAAGTTTTTAATAAACTTTTTCTTGAAAGTTTAAACAAATACTTTTAAACAAAGCACAAGTTAACTCAAAAAAATTAAACAAGAACAATAAATACTTCAAATAAATCGCAGACTTAATTGTTGAACTAACAAACTACTACACATCCAGCATTAACTGTGAGAAGCAGGATGGGTAGTAGGCGCAAATTTGTTAGTTCTTCTATACAAACCAGAAAAGGTGTAGAAAGGGGGATAAAAACACCCTATACCGGTTCAGGTTGTAATTCGCTTAACTTTTTGACTCTGTCCTTATCTTTGTAGAAATCTCTTGTTACTCTTATGTAATTTCCAAAAGGATCGAAATCAAGACATTCTTTAATTGCAGAATTCAAATAAACATTGTAATCTTTTTCATTCATGTCTGAATAAAGTTCTTTTGTAATTCTTGCTAAATAATTACAAGTGTTGTAACCTTTAATTCTATCAAAGTTTTCCCATTCATCAAAGTTTTCAAATGGATTGTAAGGATTGTCAATTGTTGTTAACCAATATTCTTTTGTTTCAAGATCATTAATTTCTTCCAAATCTTGATTGTAATCATTATACAGCACATCATGTGTTACAATATTTGGCATAATTGTTTTCTCCTTCCTTTTACAAATAGCTTGAAACAGTTGAAGAAGAAACACCTAATGATTCAGCTATCTCAGCAAGGGTAAATCCCGATGCCTTCATAGACTTCATCTTAGAGATCTTAGCATCCGTTATAGTATTCTTGTAATTTCTGGGGGTAGCCAATTCTTTGATTACATCCAGATCGGTGTTATTAAGGATCTTAGAGAGCTTAGTGGTACTTATGGCTCCTGCCTGTATAGCCTCCCATGCTCTAGGGGTTATCTTAACATAGACACTCTTCTTACCCGCACCATACCTGCTACGTCCTACAGCTAATGCTTTACTACCCACCTTGCGGAGCTCCTCATTACTGAGGTTGGGGTCATTCTTTTTAGCTTGACGTACCATGGATGCGGCATAGGCCTGGGCCTGTCGCTCACGGGGTGCATTCTTAAGGGCGGTCTCCAGCTGCTCGTCTAGGTATTTAACCTCATCGGCATACTTCTCCTTAGCCTCCTTATTGACGGGCTGGGTCTTTACGGCCATAGACTCTTTACGTGCCTCATTAGCCAGAGCCTTAACTTTATTAGCATAGTTAGCGTAGGATACTTCCTTTGGATGGTTAACACCTATAAGATCGGTAGCATCACCACCTGTTGCAAAGGCATAGTCCATCCTCTTCATACTCTTCTCGGGTGCTATATGCTCAGTGAGCTCACCAGTCTTCTTATCCTTCTTTGTATATGTCCTATTAGTGTACTCGTACTCCCATTCACCGGTTTCTGCATTAGGTTTATAACCTTTTCTCTTGATTTCAGGTACTCCTCTAAGATCTGCACCTGCTCTAGAGATAAGTGTAGAAGCACCTCCACCAGGCTGATACTTTGCTCTAAGTTCTGCTATATTATTGTCTTTTTCAGACTGTCTAAAGTTAAGTTTATGCTTTTCGGCATCAATGACGACCATTGAGTGCTTAACGGCTCTTTCCATCTCGTCATTTGTAGCTCCCTGTAGAGTCATATCTGTGATAAGATTAGAAATTTTACCCATTTCAATACCTTTTTCTCTTGAAGTCATTACTCTCATTCCTTCATAGTAAGGGTATTCTGCCTTATCATCGAATCCTTTAAGACCTTTAAGTGTCTCACTAGACCTTATATGAACTCTGTCATTTACAGGAATAACTACTACACTATCTCCATCAAAGTCAGCACCTGATAACTTATCAGCAACATTCTTGTTAATACCTATAGCATCGATTGTTGTCTTTCCAATTACTGTGTTACCCTCTTTATTCTTGTTATTAACAGTTAATTCAGGTATCTCGAAAGTACCTGCATGAGGATATCGAATAAGACAAACTTTAGTACCATCTTTGTATGTTGGAGCGTATACTTCTGTATCTTTCAAAGTATTAACAGGAAGTATTACCTTTGAGCTCTGTCCTGGAAGTGAAGCCGCTTTGAGATGAACTGTAGCAGAATCACAATCGTCTGCAAATGAGTCCAATAATCTCTTTTTGATAGCTTCATTTTCCAAAGCTTTAATTTCTTCAAACTCTTCTTTCTTGTTTGCATAAGTAAGATTAAGCTGTTTGTCAATAAGCTGTTTACTCTGCTTTGATAAGAACTGAGAAGCTAAGTTTTTACTGTAATCTTCCCAATCTCCTTCACCTTTAATCTTATTTACGCATGACATCGACTGTCTCTTTCCAGTCTCTGGATCAATAAACTTTCCATTAGGATCATCAAAGAAAGTCTGACCATGACCACCATCTTTTATAGTGGCTCCAAAAGGGTTATCTCTATCAATAACTCTATTTCCTGTTTCTGGATCTATTTTGTATTCTCCAGTTTTAGGATCTTTAACACCAACTTTCTTTAAAACCTTATCAATGGATGTACCACCCTCTTTATTTGAGTTAACAACCATGTCATATCCTTCCGGAATATTGTCCGAATAGAATGCCATTCCTTTTGCATACAGAAGATCTCCTTTTTTACCTTTAGGATCATCAACTGCAATTCGAACCTGGGCGTAGTTTACATTACCAAGACTTAAATCATCTACGCCTCGTCTAATTTCGATCGTTCCATCTTTCTCAAGACCACCATCTTCAGCGTATCTTATAAATACTCTTTTTGGATCAACAGATTCTGGAAATTCTACCTTTCTGAATGTTAATCCACCATCTCCAGAGTATTCTGTAATTGATTTAATTTTATCTGGATTGTAATACAAGTCAGCCCATTTTGTTCCAGGTGCTGCTAATACCTGTGTTGTTGTATACTGGTCGGGATTGTTTGCCTGTGGTATCTTTACATTTATTATTTCATAACCTTTTTCCTTAAGCATTGCTGCTGCGGTAGCAAGGTTATCTTTAGATACACCCATTTCAAGTTCAACACCTGCACCAATATCGATAGCACCTTTTTCAGCAACTTGTCTTTTAAGTATAGATGCGGTGTTATCAAGTTTCTGAGCATTCTTCTCAACATCGGATTTAAGCCAGTTTCTAACTGTTGATTCTGCAGAAGCTGGCATACCCATTTCTAATGCAATCTGTGTATTGTTGAGACCTTTTTCTTTCAATTTTCTTGCTCTTGATACAAGGGCCTGTTTCTCTTCAGCAGAAGCAATAGAACGTTTTGCTCTAAGTTCTGTTGTAGAGATTCCCATACCCTTTGCTATCTCAGAATCAGACATTCCTTTGTCATGTAAATCTCTATACTGAGCAAGGAAAGCTGCATTTCTCTGATAAGGATTATCGCCAGACCCCCAAGGATATCTTCCGGAATGTCTAGGAGTTCCATAATGTTTAATATCCTCGTCGGAATCATCGATCATCGCAACCAATTCACTTAAATCAGGTTTTTCATAATGATAGATGTCATTTTTTGAATCAGTTATCTGAGATACTAATTCGCTTAATTCTGGCTTTTCCATTGTTACAAATCCTCCTTAAGTTTGTCAAGTTCCATATCAAACTCAACTATTTTATCCATGATTTCTCTTATCTTTTCTGGATCTGGATTTTCGATTCTAACTTCATCGTTCTGATAGATTCGAAGTTCCATATCTATTGTCTCTGGTTTAACGTTATACTCCAAACAAAACAGAGCTGCATAAATCATAAGCTGCTCCATGTGTGTTGGTCCAATACCAGTTTTAAGATCATGAATTCTCAAAAGATTGTGTTTGAAACTAATTGCATCAGCTGTTCCAAAACAATTTATTGAATAATATAATACCTGTTCACTCTGCATACCAAAACCTATTGCATCATTGACAAACATGTTTATGGTATTCTTTGTTCTAGGTAATTTGATTTTGAGTTTGATTGCTTCAGATGCAAATTCATGCAATCTGGTGCCTCGCTCAATTCCCAAAAAGTTTAAGTACGATGTTTTTATTTTTTCTTTATCGTAATTAATCCAATGGAATTTAGAGGCTGACATAAATGCGTGACAACCCTCAAGTTTCGAATGATCGTTCCAGTTCATTTAATACCTCCTGTTTATTCTCAGGATAGATGAACTTAGCAAAACTCATCTTGTCCATTTTGGAAATATAATAATCCTGGTTCGGTCGATGTTTAGCATTCTTGTCTTTCTTACATTCTAATGCTGCCCATTTACTTTTGTGTAAAATTAATAGGTCAGGAATTCCCTGCTTGTAGTTTGGATCATTCTTAAGAACGATACAACCTTCAAATCTCTTCTTAATGTCTTTTATAAGACCAGACTGAAAGTCTTTTTCTTTTTTGCTTACAAAATTTTTCTTTGACATAAAAGAGACCTCCCTAAAAATTTTAAGGAGCAGAAAAACTCAAATTTAAAATTCGGTTCTCCTCTCCCTCCATAAAGGACTTGGAATTTTCGCGACCGGATTATTTTGGAATATAATTGGATTCATTGAACTTCTTCTTAGACTGAAGAGCTTTGCTAATTGCTAAGTCTATACCTGAGCGAGATTTAAGATGATAGTAGTACAAGTCGGAGAACGGTGTATTCATTCTATCGATACGACCGGAAGACTGTACCATAATTTTGTAACTATAGTTCTGGCTGTAGAATATAATTGTATCTGTCTGTATACAATTCCATCCTTCAGCTCCTGCATTGTATTGAACAAGATAAACCCATTCATTAGAATTTGGAATTGATTGATGCTTGTGTCCATTCCATTCCGCAACTTCGAATGTGGTTCCTTCAAAACAATTTTTAATCAGCTCCAATTCATAATCAAAATTGTAGAATATAATTACCTTGTGTTTCTTTTCGGCAATTTCCATTGTCTTGATTAATCGACCTGGATCTGAATTTATAATTTTTCTTAATTGGTAACACAACTCTGTTATGTTTTCAATTGGTTCGTCCTTTTCATAGTTCCACCTTTCTTTCATCAACTTCTTGTATTCATATAAATTGTAATCAACGTAAATGTCTTCATGATGTGATATTGTTTCTCTTTTGAAAACCATATCAACTAAAATTCTTTTTCTTAACCTTATTAATCTTCCTGTATTGATATACCTATCAACTTTTGGAAAGTTACTATGAGTTGACCACACAACATGTTCTCTGCAAAATTCTGTTTTATTTTTATAAAACCCATTTGCTATGAATACTGGAATATAATCCATCCATGTATCACCTGGTGTAGCAGAGAGTAAAATCCACTTATTATTGCGTGTGATTTTTAAAAAAGATTTAGTCCATGTTCCATATCCGACTACTCGCTGCTCATCGAATATGAAGAAAGCATCTTTAACATCTACATACTTTTTTATATTATTCCAAGAGTCAACAACAACTTTATTCGTGTAATAATTCTCTTCTCCAGAATATAATAGAAATGGTATCATTTCATCTTCCCATTCCATTGTATCCCTCTTTCTCGCTGTTGTGATTATGTATAAGTCACAAGGGTTAATCGGAATCTCATAGCTATCTTCGTCAAAGATCTTTCCACCTTGTGTATAAATATAATAGGCAAGAGCGGTCCTGGATTTACCAGAACCAACTCCGCCACATAATATTGATCCATTAGACATTCTCTTAACAGCATCTAATTGATACGGTCTGAGACTTATTGCCATCATAGATCTCCTTTCTTAGTTATTGAATGGAACTTCCTCATCAATGTCATCGTAGTTGTACTTGTCAGCGAACTCATCCTTTGCAACAGTTACATACATTGTTTTAACATATGCTGTAATTCCAGACTTACCATTTACATCCCACTCATAAGGTCTTACTACAAGATCGACATTTTCAATCTCTGCATAATCAAGAGATGAAACAGAATCTTCATCAAGCAGTGTCTTCTGTCTTCCAACAACCATGTAAATCTTAGGATCAACATTTCCATAGTTTACTCTTACCTGCATATAAGGAATTGGCTCTTCCTCATCATCTCTTGGCTTAAGCTGTTTGATATTCCATCCTTCTCTCTCGAGATCTGCTGCCAATTCAGTATCTAGAATTACACAGAAGCTTCTTCTTCCTGCTGGATTGAACTTGCCTTCTTTTCCTGAGAAATTACGGAATATAATTCTGCAGTTGCTAAGTGTGATGTTTTCTACCTGTTTCTTATTCATTTTGTTTTACCTCCAAAAAATTATTATGCTATTAATGTTCCGCCTTCAAAGGGAACATCGTCTATAAACCAAGCGGTGTCCCCAAATTCAGCAATTGCATCTCTTGCTTCATCAACAAGAGAAATATAATAAGACTCATCAATGTCTTTCTCTTTTTTCGTTGCTTTTACAACTTCAGACTCAAGCCATCGATAACCCTTAGTACCAGTTACAGCGGAATACTTACCATCCTTCTCTCGAAGAAGCTCTCCTCCGCCACATCCATCTTTGATAGGACAGAACTGACCAACCTTTCCAACGAAAATATAATTATGCTCTTTCTTCATCGCTTCAGCACAATTTTCAATTCCAGCATCGATCTCTGTTGTATCTTTTCCATCCTTCTCATACTTCTTACGAATTTTTGTTAAGCGATCATACTCATCTGTAAACTCTGTTGATAATCCTTCATTCATGTCAACATAAATACTTCCATTTACTTCCTTTGTTTCGCACATGTCATCAAATATAATTGGTTCATGGCTAAACAATTTCTTAAATACATAAGGAACTGCAAACTGAGTACCTGTTGCTGTCCAATGACCTGGATAATCTTTAACATTGTCATATTCGGGATCGTCCTTGTCTAACTTTCCTATGTAAACTGCATTGTTAACAAGACAGATCTTTTCGAAGATATGCTCAATCTCAAAGTTGTATCCATATTTCTTACCATAATCCATAATAAAGTTATAAATCTTCTCATCCGGATTTTCAACCTTAATTGAATCGGTCTTAATGTGAACAACTTTAAATCCTCTACTTTCAACCTCATGTTTAAGATTAATCATAAACAGAGCACCTCTTAATGCAACTATGTTATTCTTATTACGAACATCCCTGAAAGGATTATCGAAGCTTGCACTCGTCAAACCATAAACAGAGTTAATTGCAATCTTAAGTGCTTGAGACAGAGCTTTTGCTTTGGATTCATCATCCAAATATTTTGCAAGTTTTCCGCCTAACATCTTCTTAGCTGATTCAAAATCTTTATGTTTGATAGCGATTCTTACATCAAGAAGATCTTTAAAGTTCTTTGTATAATCTCCAAACATATTAAGAGCTATAACTGAACTTGGATGCATTGACGCAACATCAAATGTTATAGTTCTTTTATACATTCCTGGATTAGCATATACATATCCACCAAATCCTGCATCTTCACCGCGATACATATTGTGGAACTTTCCATCTTCTCCCTGAACAAACTCATAACCTGGAAATGTCTCAGCTAAATTTGTATAAACAAGATTAGGATGCTTCTCTTTGCCAAATATAATTCTTGTTGTCAAAGTGTTTGTTGTATCGTTAACACTCATCTCCGCAACATCTGCCAGAATCTCTCTTGCAATGAAATCTGCATACCTATTCTCAAATACTGCTTCTGTTGCAATAACATCATTATCGCAATATTCAGCAACCTTCTTCCAAAGTTCTTCCGGAACAGGTTTGTCCCAAGGTAATCCCAATTCCTGGTGATGTATACCTAATTCAATTTCCCATTTCTTCAAACTCTGTTTCTTACTACAAAAGTCATAGACATCTGTGAAAGACAAATTGTATGCTTCGCCAAAGAAACATCCAGTTTCACCTTTGATAATCTTCTGACTCAGAGAATATAATTGTTCATTCGTGTAATTAAGAAGTCTTGCATACATGATATGATTATCATAACGTCTGCAGTTAAAACCAACTAACTTGTACTTCAGAAGATTCTCAATTTCTTCTGCTGTAGGATTAATCATTCGTACAACTTTATGTCCAGGTCCTCTCTTCTTCCAGTTGACAAGAAACAGATTTGGAAATACCTCAATGTCGTAGAATATAATTTCATCAATCTTTGATTCATTGTCATTCTTGATATCATCTGACTTGAACTTCATTTTGTTAACCATCTTTATACATACATCTGATTGATGTGTACTTGATGCTGCGAATGATAATACTTTTGCCTGCATATCGCTCAGGTCATAACTCATTCCGCTGTTATATGCATCTGACAAAATCTTGTCTATAAAACAAACACTTGACTTTGTATCTGCATGATAAACTTTGGATAAATTATTCTTGACGAGTGTACGCAGTGCTTTTTCATTTTTTACTACCTCGTCATTTACCACTTTTTTACCTCTTTTCTCTTTTAACGGAAGACCACTTGATATATGAGCTATCGGAAGATTATTACACTTTGTTAATTTTCTTCTTAACGAAGATTTTCCAGTGAACACTTTTACCTCTATATCCTTGTCATATATGCTACTAAGCTGAGTTACATCTCCATCATAAATATAATGCAAATGTATACCTTGTCCGCCTTTACTTAATTCTGCATATGTTGGAGGCCACTTACTTGCAGCTTCCGCATTCAGAATATAATTCTTCTTACCATTTTCATCCTTCAAATCAAAGTCTATAACTATATGATTTTCTGGAACTCGGACATAATGCAATTTCTTAGTGTTAATTCCACTAAGTTTTGTCTTACAGTTATCCCAAGAAGTTTTAGGCGTCTCATCTTCATTAGCATATTGAGCAGGACAATCACAACATTCCTCATCAAATATACTTGTCGTCTCGTCAAGAGTTAAGGCTGGTGGTTTATATCGATCTTTTTCTTCTTCTGGTTTTCTCCTTTCTTCAATTTTGTTTATCTTAAATTCAGAATAAACATTTCTTAATATTTCTCCATCAATTCTTTTCCAATCTTCAAAAGTTTTAAAATATGTTTTAAATTCATATTTAAACTTTTGTTTATTTAATGGATATTCAAATCCACAATCATCACAATATTCTTTATACATTGCATATGCAGATTTCAAAGAAATATAATCTTTGTTCTTCAAGATTGGAGATACGTCCTCTATAAAGTTGAAGAACGGATCGGTCATATCCATCATCTCGAATGGTTTGTATGAATTATAATAATTCTTACCCATAGATCTATAAACTTCAAGACAATGATATGCTATTGCTCCAAGTTCAAAATCTATTTGTTCATTCAAGACGTCGTATCTTTTTGTCGGTATAAGATTACCGGTTGGATGAGCATCTATCAATCGTCTTATTATACCCGATCTAGAATCTGTTATCTTAACTGGCTTATTAGTTGCCATAATTAAGAAACTATTAAACTTAATCGGATATGCAGACTTGAACTTTTCATTCATTATCATTGTTTCATGAGCAATCAATGAATTAAGTTTTGAGTTATCTTCTATTTTACTCAAATCACCTTCATGCTGAATTGCAATTAATGAATTATTCTTTAAACTTTCCATAGCGAAAGTATTATTGTTTGATGCTATTCCTTTTGAATCAAATATTGTACAATACCCGTCAAACATTTTTTCGATAATATCCAATACTGTAGATTTACCTGTTCCACCTTCACCATACAATACTAAAAACTTCTGGATCTTCTTTGAGTCTCCAGATATAATTGCACCAATTACCCACTCTATCTTTTGTCTTTCTTCTGGCGCATACAAAACTGACATTAATTCGTTATATGCTTTAATAGAACCTTCTTCAAGTGGATAAGGTAATTTCTTAGATGCATAATCGCTCTTCTTTACATTTGTATTGCTAAATATAATTTTAGAATCGAGCTGATTATAGTTGTTATCAACTGACTTTAGATATTTTTTAAACTGTAGCCATGAATTACTATTAAATCTGGACATGTATTTGACTGTTACAGTATCTGCATAATGTTCATTTACATATTTGTCAGAATATAATTTTAATTCTTTATCGATCAATCGAGCAACGTCGTATTCATCGGTTGACCACATTTGTTTTTCCTCATCCCAAATAGAATAAAATGCTCCGCCTCGAATCATTAAGTCTTTTGATTTCATTACTTTGAAATTCGGTAAAATATCATAATGTTTTTTACGGACTCCAGTTTCTTGAACTGTTATATCATAGAAATCCATAAGTTAATCTCCTCTCTTGGTAAAACAGCCAAAAAATATAATTTGCAACAAAAACAACAAAACAACAAGCAGTTTTCAATCGTTTTAGAAAAAATGTTTTTTATATTTTTTATTTTTTCTATATAATATTAAAATATTTTTGTTGTTTTGTTGCAGAAAAACCTCAAAACCCGCGCCAGTATTGGGCTCAAGGCCTCTCAAAACGCAAAAATATTTTTGTTGCATGCAACAAATTTTTGTTGCAATTTTACCATTTTTTATCATGTTTTACCATTTTTCGTCCTTCTAACCTTCAAAAACCTTCGCAACTTTTCAAAATTTTTTGTTGCAGCAGCAAATTTTTTTCTAATTTTTTCAATAATTTTCATTCAACCACCAGCACATTTGGTTCCAAATTTCTGCTTTTTGCATGTCATAACTTGGATTTTCCACATAAAATATGTTGCCGGTTCCGTTAAAATCATAGTTCCTACTGAGAAAATTGTCCAAAATTTCATCACAATCTGCCTTATTAAATCGGTTAAAAGTCATTTTTGTTAGTCCAAGATTGCCAATCATCTCCCAAAACCAGAGTCCAGTTCTGTCTCCGAAGTCCTCATCACCCATTATAGAGAACTCAATTCTGTTTGCAAGACCAACTAACATCTCTAAAACGGTACAAGGACCCATTAATTCATCCCTAATTGTTAAATAATCTATATTATTCTCATCAGCGAATGTACTTCGCATGTCAATACCATCTGCAGAACGGTTAAAATCATTGTTTACAACCCAATAAAATTCCCGTTCATGCAAATGGTTCAATAATCTGTGATATTTTCGAGCCTCCTCGTCCGTCGCAACTAGAGATACTAGCCAGTTAAAATATAATTGTCTAATATCTTCCATATGTTATACCTCATTTTTACATTAAATACTGCCTGTTCACTATAGCTAGCAAATAAATCTTCCTGTTCACTATCGTTCGCAAGCAAATATAATTGTATTAAATTACATTATATCCGGCTCAAGATTAGGAAGGACATCATCTGTATACGACTTACGAATTAGAGATACCTCATAAATAGTAGCCATAGACTCATTCATTACATATATAATAGCGTCCTTCTCATCTTCGCAACTGTCAAGAACGTCTATATTATTACGTCCGATTAAGTCATGAGCACCATCAACCTCTCTGTCAGCATAATCAGTGATTACCTGATCCTTACTGTAGTAGATAAGCTCAATTTTTGCATACGAGTTATTCTCATTCCAGAGATCCTCGCCATCATCAAGAATATAAGGTGCAGGATACTCTTTGTCGTCCTTCACATCTTTGATGCCCTGCGATTCCTCGATTTCACCTGTATCTTCAACGGATTTACCAGGTTTTGTGTAATCGAATTTGCCGTAATTTAAGCCCTCTATAATCTCGTTATAGTTTATACCCTTGTTTTTCTTATCCTTGGAATCAGAAACAGCCTCTACGGGGCCTCTACGGGCCTCAGAAGGGCATTCTGAGAGGTTGTTTCCACCATCTTTTAAATCCTCTGAGTTTTCATCCGCATCTGCTGCCTCTTTATCTCTTTCAGTTCTGCTAACGCATTCACTCAAAGATTCCTTTTCCTGAATATAATTCATATAATCACTTATTCCCTCATCAATTTCAGACTGGATAATCTTATCCATCTTCTTATTGAGATAGAAATAAGTTCCTGCAATACCTGCTGCCGCTCCGACAACGGTACCTAATACAAATATAATTCCCTTATTCATTATTTGTCTCCTTGTCTTTATTCTCTTGATTTTCGCCACCGCTATATGTTCCAAGATTCTCTTGACTCATCATTCTTTGTTCATTAATAACTAACTCATATCCACCTGCAACGTGATATCCTTGCTCATCCGATTTGAAATTGCAAGGAGTCACACCGGTTTTCTTTATATGCTTAAAATATAATAGAGCACAAGTCCTGCCATCTTCTGTAGGTGGGAAAGTTGTTACTTCTCGTTTAACTATCTTCATTAGAATACACCTTTACATCCTTGTTATAGATGTATACTTTTCAACTGTTTCTATAGTGTCATAGATAAATCCCTGAACGTTAGGATTAATGAAGAATCTTCTGTCAAGACCTTTTTCAGAATTCTCCTGGTTTAGATAACTCATAACCTTAGGATTCTCGATGTAGTCATTAACTCTGAAATCTACATATCCTACATCACCGGTTCCATTAAGTTCGGCATCATAAATCCAACCAACAAGATCTCCCCATTTTGTCTTAGCCTTACCAAGCATGTCACGAACCTTGTTATATGTCAAATATCCATTAAGTCTGAGAATCTTATTTGCCTCAGCCTGTCTTGCCTGGATAAATGTATAGTCGTAATCACCATCCATTGAATGCTCAAGACATGTCTGATCGAAATAGAAGCCAATACGAGACTCAAGTTCTGTAGGATCAATCTCAACTGTGATCATTTCTTTCTTATTCTTACCAGTCTTGACTTCTTCCTCTTTTACTGCGTGCTCTGCGTCGAAATCTGCCTGCTCGCCATACTTCTCACGAATATAATTACGATACTCGTCGAAGTTTGCCTTGATTGCTGTAGCTGCTGCCACTGCCATACCATAACGCTTCTTCATTATCACATGACTTCTAATGTTAAGACCAATACTACTGCCGATGATTAATACTGCAGGGCCATAAAGCTTAGCCATTGCCATACCACCACGAATATAAGTCTTAGTGAGCTCATTTTTGCGCTCTTTTTCTGTGAGTTCATCATTTGCCTTGACTTCTTCGATGTTATTCTTAATATCATCAAGAGTGCTGTCAAGTTTGAGTGTTGCTTTGCACGCCATAATAGTTCCGGCGATTGTGCCAGCTGCACCTGCAACGATCATTATTGTCGGCGCATGCTTCTTGAGTTTAAATTTTGTGATTCTTGCTGTCTTCTTAAGAGACTCTGCAATGTTCTTAAGTTTCATTTGTTTACCTCCGATAAATATAATTTGTGAAAAGTCTTAAGGAACTGTAAATTGTTCCTTCTCCATTAACAAGTTGTAATGTTTGCGATTTCGAAATTGAAACTAGCTAATTTCTTTGAAAAGTTGAGCATTTTATATACTATATGATATATTATTGACGTTTCCCATACCTCAAATACTCAATTTCTTTATCCAAATCGCTAATGGTCTCAATAAGGTATCTCAGAAAGTTATTTATTTCCTCCGAGTCCTCTGATTCGAGTTGTCTGTTAAGAATATAATTTACGTGACCAGTATCGTAATGCAAATCGTTATCTTTTAACATCTGTATCAAATCTGAATCCATTTTTGACTATCCCTCCTTTGATAAAATTTAATTTTGGCATTCTCACGTAGTGAGTTGTGTTTAAATATAATTACTTTTTCGGTTCGGCCGAGTTGAGTTTGTCAAGTTCATGTATAACATACGTATACATAGCATTGATTGACTCATCGTCCCATACTCTCTCGCCATCTTCAATTTTGTCATCATTTATTAACATATAATCCAGATACCACTTAGCTTTCTTAAGATCCTCAACGCCATTTTTATTCTTCCATCTCCAAATGTATTTCCAAGCATTACATTTACAAAAGTTGAATACAGCCGTTATACCAAACGCCATTCCCATAGCCTCAATGCACTCAAGACTACAGGAATTTTTGTAATGATCAGGATTAATGTTATCTTTTACTTTTGTTGCCATATTACTTACCAGCCTTTCTCTTAGCAGCTTTACGCTTCTTTATCTTAAGGTTCTTACACATAATACTGTAATCACAGAAAAGTGCATTACCTTCATTAGGATAATAGATCTTCCATACAAGATTCTCAACTGCGCAACCTCTTATAAGGTAATCAACACAATCTTTATCTGTTATACCAATATAATAGTCTGCTTTTGACAGATACTGCTTAATGCTATCACCAAGCATGTAAATTCTGTCATTCTTCGCATTCTTCGGAACCCTGACAAATCTGTGTGTTTCGAGAACGTCAAAAGACTCTCCAAAATATGCCTCAGCTGTATCCTTGAGATAATTAATCATCTTATCAATCTCATCCTCTGTGTATCCGTTCATAGGTACTGATATAAAAAGTTTCTTATTCATATTTTTATCTCCTTTTTAAATATAATTTGTAAAATTTATTTTCTTGCGTAAGCAAGGGCCGTAATTACTCTAATTACTTCAATTCGTTTACAAGGTGCTCAAGTAACTCAATAATTCTGTCGAGTTTATCACTTATGTCTTTATATGTTAAAGTAAACTCGTCCTTCGCATCTTCGTAATTTTTGTAATCCTTATAAATATCAATAGGCTTATCATGCTCTATTTCTTCTCTCCTAATATTTTCTTTTTGTTTAAATTTGTTATAGCCATTAAATATGCAAACAAATTGACAATTAAAACCACAAGGATTATTTTTACAATCTTTACATTTAGACAATTTATTCCTCCTTTCCTGGATTAAACGGTGGAATTAAAGCGCTAATCATGCTAGCCCACCAAATATCAGTAAGCTGCATAGCTTTACCTTCATCATTCGTCTGTTCTTCGAAAAACTTATAGGCGTTTAACACCCAGTTCATAGTCATAGCAATTACTACATTAGGGTCACTGAAATCCATATTAAATTTCTCCTTTTTTCTTCATATCTTTCTATCAAACCGTATTCTTACTTACCATCGTCAACATCCTCAAGCTTATCTGAGATTAATTTAAATCCCAAGCCGGAGATAGTTGATGTTCCGAATGTATAAATATAAGAGCTATTCTTAAATACAACGACATTGCTATCACTAAGTATTGTAAATGGCTCTTTATCTTTTACTGTTTGAACTGTACCATTTGTGAAATATATTGCAATTTCTTTAGATTTTATGCATTCTAATATTCCTTTATTCTTCTCCATTCTCCATCTCCTTCTTTGTGTAAGGCAGTTCTGCATAGAAATAGCATGACAGATCATTCTTAAAGAACTTGATATGTTCTGTTACAGAAGTTATCTCGTTTATATCTCTTCTTATTGAAATATAAATATTATCGAAGTTTTCTTTGAAGAATACTGTCTCATGAGCTGCAGGTTCAATGGTTCTGTAAGTTCCGTCCTTATAACGTACTTCAAACTTTGCAACCTTTTTAGACTTAAACTTATCCTTGTTATTCTTATTTGTTTTATACATTTTTTTTATTACCTCCAAATTTTAAAATTGTGTTTATTGTAAATGTAACATTGTTCACCTTGTCCGCTAAACCAATGATTACCTTCCACGAATAGAGGAATTGGACCATTATAACCACTATTACAGAAATATAATACATTCCAATTAGTTCGATGCTCACATTCCTCATAAACTAACGCTATTGCTTCTTGTATTCTGTCTTCGCTTAATCCAGCCTCAGAAACACCTGTATATTGGTTTGGTTGATAGATAACACTTAAAATATCATTCGGATAGAAATCTCTATCTACTCTATTTAAGACAGTATCTATAACAAGCCTTTGTCCAAGTGTCGACTCGCCACCAGCTTCCCTAATTGTTAGGACAGCCAGTACTCTAGCCTCTTCTTCTGTAATATCAACCGAGAAATCGACAACATTCCGAATTTCCTTAGGTCCTTCCACATGTTGTACAGGTTCCTCTTTTACCTCTGATATTGAGTTATAGTTAAGTATTAAGCAGAATATAATTATTAGTTTAATCATTATTCTTCTCCGAGTTTGTTTCTTCTTGTTCTAACAATATTTTACGAGCAGCAGCATCTCTGAATTCCTTTAAGCCTATCATTGTTCCTATATACATATAAGCTTCGTTCTTATCAGGAATTTCGTAACTATCGCATTCACAAATACGATTTGTATACATTGTAACAAGATCAACAAAAATTCTATTAACTTCATTGATAGTCATAAATATCATTCCTCACTTTCTTTGATAAATTTAATAAGGTCATTAGGATCTTCAAAATAGTGCAATTGTCCGTCTATTTCTGAATAAAATGGTAGCATCCATATTAAGCCTCTTGTTTTTAAGTAACGATAAAGCCATCTAATCTCAGACCAATTTTTAGGCATAAAATGTATTGAAGAATATAATTTTTGTCTTAGATCCTCATACTTATTATGCTTTTTCTTTTGTCTTTTGTTCAATTCTTTACCTCACTTTCTTCATTTTCTTCCTTTTCTGCCTCTTCAGTTGTAAACCATGAATTAGGATAACTACTCATAAATACACACCCATGAATAGTGTATGCGTCGCAATTACGGCAATTACTATGTCTGCAATGTTCTCGAATTTCTTTTACTGCTTCATCTATTTCTTCTTTTGTCATCCTTGTTTCATAAAGTTTATTTTCCATTTTTAATCCTCCTTATTTTAATTTTCATTAAACACTCTTATATCGTCTGGTGTTCCTCTTAAATATAATCCTTTATATACTACTTCTTCATCTTCTGCATTTAGATGACATTGACTTTCCGCGTCGATACCTCTCCTTGGCATGACGGGCGATAAATCTTCTATATCATCCACATTTACAACATCTTCTTTTAATTCCGATATCGGATGATCTAAATCAATTTTTATTTTTATTACTTCAGGTTTCATAAATATCAATCCTCCTTGTCTGCTTCTATGATTGTTGGAGAGCTATATATTATACTCGCTACTTCAGCATCAGAAAAATTCCCTTGAACTACCATACTTCGCATAACAAATGCGCGTTTTAAATTATCAAAGTCCTTCAAGTCTCCATGCCCTTTTGGCAGTGGTATACCATTTGTTATGGCATGTTTAATATATGGATAATATATAAATCGCTGATCCATAGATAACTTAATATTATTTATTAATGCAAGTCGAATTTCTTCTGGTATTTTTATTACTAACTCTATATCTGCCATATTTATTTATCCTCCTTTTTATAAAATATTTTTAGTACATTATAAATGTTTACAATTTTCATTTTTTCAAATCTCCTTCATGATCCATTAAAGTAGCTAGTAAATTTAATTCACTTGCCACGCATATTACAGCAATTAATAATTTTGTTTCTTCAGAAATGATAGTCATATCATAATGAAAGAAAAATCCATTAGCAATAGAACAGATAAATAATGTTATCATTAATTCCTCCTCAATTATTAATTAATCCACAAACCAACACATTAAAACAACCTTCTCCAAGATACTGTTCAATACATCTGAATCCATCTCCTTCCAAAATATAAACGAGATGGTCGGCTTCATCTTTGCTAAAGCACTTAATATGATCTCCTACTTTTAGAGTTTTGTAAATCATTTACTTTTCTCCTTTCAATTATTCTGTAGATCTCATGCGGCATTTCAGATGTTGTTACAGAATTGCCACTATTCATAACAATAAGAGCCTTGTCTCCTATCCTATTATCTTTATATGGTACAATATAATCTATTTTATCTGTGTCTACAACAACTCTGCCATCACTTAGAAGAACCCACATCATCAAACCTCCATATTAATGCAAATAGTCATAGTTAATAGCAGTCTTAGTGGCTTTCTTTTTCTTAATTCGTTTTCCACAAATATCACAAAACTTATCGTCCTTCCAACCTAAGTAATTTATTAAATCCTTTCCGCAATCGGGACAGTGATACTCAGCCTCTGGACCATTACCTATTTTCTTAGGCTTTGCCATGACTCTCTTATTAAGTTGTATGAGAATATAATTGTCTATCTCATCTCCTTCCGCAAGTGTTTTTGACAAATTCTCAAGTCGCTCGTTGTAAGCCTTCTCGTCTATGCTTCGCATACTGCAGATGCCTCCTCTTTATCCTTTTTCTCAAACAGGTCTCTGTATTCCTGTCTTCTTTTATCTACCAGCTTATCAAGACCTGGATCATGCTCTTTTCCATAAATATAAATAGAACTGTAGATTCCATATGATAAACCCATATCTCTCGCTCTCTGATTAACTTCAGTTATTAAGGGCGTGCCATTCTCAAGTTCCCAGCGTGAGAACATTGCCTCCTTTCTGCTTCGCTCCTTTTCACGACATGTATTGCATACATCGCCATAACTGATTTCTTCTGTTTCGCTTGCGTTCTCAAGAAAACTCTTATAAGTCTTCATCTTTCCACAGTGCGTGCATTTCTTTTTACCGGTAATGATCTGTTCACCCTTTTTAGTAGTCTCATAACCGTACTTTTTAAATACTTTCTTTAACATCTTCTTCTGATCCATAATTTTTGTCTCCTTTTCTTTTAAACAATTTTTCTAAAATATAAATTTCTTGCCATGTTTGCCATAATCAAAAGCTTTAAGGAACTGTTACGTTCCCTCTCTATTAAGAGTCAGATATTATTGCGAATCATCTCTCTTCATTTTTTCATAGAATGGACAGTTGTATCTCATCATCTCACCCTGAGGCGGATTGTATTTGCAATTAAACTTGCTTGAACAATTACTACAATTACCTGCTTTCTTGATATCATTAAGTAATTTAAGGTTATTAGCTATGTAGTAAATATCAGAAATCATCTGCTCCATTCTTGTTCGAGGTCTGTTATCAGGTTTTTCTTCCTCGTTCATAAACTGTTTTAAAATATCATCTCTAATTTCCATCAATCTTTTTCTCCTATAAGTTCTTTAATTTTTTCCTCTGATACATTATTCACGCGAATCGATAAAGAGCGATCACCATATTGAAAATCTGATTCTGATATTTCAATACTTACTTCCCATATATCAACTCCTAGAACTTTTGATAAAATCTGTTTTAAATCGTCTTCTCCTAAATAAACACTTGTTGTACTAAACATGTATCAATTCTCCTTCTCCTCAAAATATAATACATTATTTGTTGCATCACCTATAATGGTGAATTTTTCCATGAATTTCTTAAAGAGTTCCACTGATTCAGGATTCTGTGCACAGTCTTCTCTAAATGTGCGTATACATTCTTCATTCTGGCACATCTTACAAGCATTGTGATCGCAAATATAAATTGGTTTGACAGTCATTATGATTCCTCCTTATTAATTATAGCAAATGAGGGGCATAGAGACTCACATTTTTTACTTACCCACCAACAATCATAGCAAGTACATGTTCCAGTATCCTCATCATAATACTTACACTTTTTAACTAATTCTTCATCTGATATTGGAGAATTCATAAATTCCTTTTTCCTACTAAACCCACTACAATTATTGGGACCCATACATACCTTACATCCGGACCAGTTACATAGACAATCACCCTCGTCATCGATATGCTCACATTCCATACCATCTTTACCGGCTCTGATTTTTGTAACTGTCAGATTCAATGCCTCACGTATCTTATCCTCGCACTCTACGCAAATATCAGCATCATAATAACCACAGTTATCCTTTAATTTTAGACTGAATAACTCATTCCCATCAAAGCGTTCTAATGGAGCTATTAAACGTCTTTCATCTGGCATTTCATTACCACAAATATCACAAATGTATTTTTTCATTATTTAGTCCTCACTTTCTTTTTATCACGATACTTCTTAAAACGATCATATACAAATATCAATGGTTTATCAGAATTAACTCTAACCGTTATAACAGCATCACGAACGACATTGATTTCATTGCATTTGTCTTTAAACCATTCTATGACTTTTTCTGCATCTTCTTTACCACAATCTCTTAGATCTCCAAATATCGTTACTGTATATGCTGCAGCATAACTTTTATCCGGATTAATCCATACCGATTTTTGAAGACTTCCTTCGCTTCCCATTGGCAAATATAAATTTGGATTATGTATCATACCATCCCAATCGTCATCCAAATATGAATATTCCTTGCCAATTAATTTATCAAAATCAGGAACAGAGTCATCCAATCTTAAATCATCAATTCTTATTGCTGCGTTTACATGTATCCAATTACTCATTATTTCTCCTTTCTAACCAAATATAACCACACAATCGTTAAAGCTACAGATAAAGTACCAAACAAAACAGCTAACAAGGCACATGTATCATATACCTTGTCAAGCCAATTGAAAATATCATTCATTAACTGTATCATTTCCCATCATTTATCTCCTCGTACTTCGAACCTTCGGAATACACCTTAGGCTCCTCAACATATTTTGTTCCTTCGGAATATACTTTAGGTTCTTCAACATATTTCGGAACAGGCTCCTCCTCTATGTTTTTATGTTTATGTATTACTACTTTTGTTTTAAATGTATCATCATTATTAACCTTTAATACAAATATAACAATGAGTGCTATAAGCATAATAATCCATGTAGTCATTATACAACTAATTAATATCACATCTCCTAGTGTCATTTTTAATCCTCCTTAAGCAATTTAAATTCTCCATTATCTGTAATTTTTAAAGGTATTCCGTCATAACATACTGGGCATATTACAGAACATAATACATCAAGTGACATAGATATTCCTATATAATCAACATCTCTTTTGTCGATTTCCAAAAGCGCCTCACAATGAGGACATCTTATAAGAGATGTAATAAATTTACAAGGCTCAATTACTTTCATTTTCAACCTCCTAATGTTGGAAAAGGACATTCCCATTCATAATTGTCATACTTTAACGAAATATCTGTGATTATAGTGCCTTTGTCTATTTCAAACTCATGACTGAATTCCATTCCACATTCATATCCAGTTATTCTAAAGTCTATTTGATACTTCTTTGATAATTCAACAAAATAAGGAATATCAAAGTCCCAAGCCTGCATTACTTCAATAAAATATATATGATCATCGCCATAATCATCGAATTCTATATCTGGCTCTTTTGTTACAAATAACCTTTTGGAATCTTTGAAATATGATTCCTCCGATACATGAAAAATCACACAATTTGGTAATGATGGTATATATTCCTCATATAGTCCAGTAAGTGTTTCTCTCATAAATTTCTTAACATTATCTTCAGATCCTCTTATTTTTAAAACTCCTTCTATCCAATTTGGCATTTTTATTTCTCCTTTCTATGCTCCTTCGTCCATTTTATCATAACCAAACAAGAACCACATTTGGTCCAGTCTTTAGTACAAGATTTACATTCTTCTTGTGTCATATCAACTATAGGTTTAGATGTTTTTTCTTCTCCTGTCATATTATCACCTCCAAATATGAATCACTTTCTGCTATTAATAATGTTTTGTATTCTTAATTCATCTACACAATTCTTACAATAAACACCTTCTTTACCTTCTACTTTATAAAGAAAATCTATCCATTGAACATTCTGTTTACCACGCTTTTTACATAAAGTGCATTGTCCTTGTCCGTTTCCTTGTGCTTGTGTTATTTTCAATCATTTAATCCTCCTTATTCCGGTATACATACTCAGGTTTATCAGGAACCGTATAAGGAAAAGTCACATTTACTCTAGAATCTTTGCACGTATACCAAACCTCTCCATCGTCGGTAAATACTTTTCCTTCAATATTATACGCGGTACCATCTTTATCTTTAAACACTGCAGAATATCTTTTGTTTTGAAAATGGTCTCCAACATTATTCCACTCGTAATCCTCACCTGTTAATGGCGAAAGGGGTTTAAACATTGCAAGCCTGCTGAAAGCATTAATAACATATGGCGCAGTAAATCCACTATGACCCTGAGAAGAAAATAACTCAATCAAATCCAAGATATTCTTTGTTGCCATATCATTATAAGGTTCACCGGAATCAATCATTCCAATTCTTTTAAGTTCGTCTTTTGCATAATCAACTAAATTACTCATTCTTTTACCTCACTTTCCATCATCTTATCTTTATTTACAATTACATCAATAATCTCTTTCCGTTTCCGTTTCTTACCAACTAATTTATCTTTTATGGCATCTTCTGATATTGTTTGTTCATGCGTTCGGCTGTAGGCATCAACAGGAAGTTTATATATATTCATATGTATATCCTCAACTTAAATAAAATAATATTCAGCATCTGTAACATTCATATGCTCTGCTCATATTTTTTATCTCACCTCATAAATTTCTATTCTCTTACCACAGTTTTTACATACATAAATATATGATGTAGAAGTCCTATGTCCTACTGCCTGCTCATACTCCCAAGTGCCACCACAATTATCACAGTGACCACCATTCCAAAGTTTGTCATCGTGTTTTATGGTAGCCTTATTTACGCCAAATGCAAATACGACACATAATAACACTATTAAAACTATAACTATAATTTCTGGTAAAATATCACGCATTTTTTATTCCTCACTTTCTTCTCTATCTAAAATATCAAGATGAATAATTTTTTCATGTTCTTTAGATAATTGTATTCCGTTTGTAAGTAAATCTTCAAACACGACAGCATCATCTTCATTCACAAAACCGTTTATTATTCTGTGATAATCGTTTTTATTTATATAAATTAATACTGGAATTCCATCTTCATCTTTGCACCATTCTTCTGGTAATCTTAGCTCTTGCTCATCATTTATAGGAGTACCATTAGTGACACATTTCATATATTCATATGCTTCTTTTAATGTAAATGATGAAGTTTTTAACTTTTCATATAATTCATCTGGCATTTCGTCACTTAATATTTTCATTTTTTTTTATTCCTCCTCTTTCTGATTTGTACTTATCAATTTTCTCCTAATTAATCCTTACTATATCAACACAGATCTTGCCGTTAACTATTGTTTTGGTGTAAATATAATTTCTTCCTGTATAAGGACAATGAATTATAACAAATCTATTTTCCATCTGTCTCTCCTTTTATCTTCTTCATCAAGTGTCATTCTTCCACCTCTTTCTTTAGTAAGCAACAGTATTCTCCACCATTAATATCTATATACAATGCTTTACCTTCCTGTAATGCTTTTATATCTTCATCTGTCAGTAACGCATAATCTGTCCCATAATTGCAATCAAATTCATCACCATCAGATATTATTCTCGGTTCTACATTGTACTTTTTAAAATATTCGTTATAATATTTTTCATGATATATCATTCTGTTACTCATTCTTCTTCCTCCTTTTCTTTCTCTTTCAATTTAAATGTTTTAAGCATACAATCTTTACAGAAAATCCCAATCGAAAGACACATATATTCATTCATATGATGCTCTACCATATACAAAGATTTGTTTTTGGATTCTTTACCACATGTAAAGCATTCAATGTCTTCTGAACATTTATTAACTATTTTTACGGCTTTTAAAGTTGAACTGCATTCACCAACAAATGATGGTTCATCTTCTAGCATAAACATAAAATATCAATCCTCCTTTATTTTATCGGTTGTATTAACTTAATATCGCCACGAACCATTATTCTTCTAAAAGGATAATTTTCACTAAAAATTTCTTCTTGTCTTATTTTAACATAAGGAGCAAGTTGATCAGCTAATTTATTACACATTGTTTTCATAGCTCTTTCTGCTATATCTTCTGATGATAATCCATATTCTACCATATCTGTAATATCCATGTTATAACTTAAAGTATGAACGGGATTATGATATGTTTCAATTCTTATAGGTGCACATTCATATTCCGATCTTTTATACTGAGTACCACAAAACTCACAAGTCATGGTTGATCTATTAATAACTCCACCACAACATTCGCAAACTAATTTTTCCATAAATATTAGTCCTCCTTCTCATATTGTATTCTTCTACCCCATGCTTTATTAACTTCAAAATATGCGGTATAAGATCCTTCTGCCTCTTCATTTAGATATTCATTAAATCTTTTCTGTAAGCATTCATTAGAACAAATATCATATGACCTAATAGAGTCACAACTATCATTTCCCCAATCGTGATGGCCTGTTGCTAGCTGATAATATTCATTCTCATGATCTATATCCGCAATTATCTTACCACAAATATCACATTTAATAGAAATATCTATAATTTTACACTGCTTAACAATTTTTCTAGCTTGAATTCTCATAAAGTCTTAGTACCTCCTTAGTAATTATCCTCATCAATACAAAATATCAATCTGCAACATAAGAACCATATACTGAATGTATAAAGTCTGTTATTATTTCCAACAGTATCCATACAGAATGAGAGTGGAAATATAAACCTGGATGTGTCAATATGCAATTTTAGTCTTTTGGTTATGTTAATTAATTTATCCATTTTACTCCTCCACACCATCTCTGAAATCTGTTAAGAATTTTTCGAACCACTTATTTATTCCTATTTTATTGAACTCTTCAACATCAACAACTGATATACCAATACATCTTCCAAGATGATAAGTTTTATACCAACTAATATATTCGCCAGTGGTAATATTTATTATATAATTATCATCATCAGAGCGTAATATACAGTCAAAATTATGTGCATACTTATCATTTTCAAGAATATCAAAGAATGTATCGCTACTACCAAACACTTTAGTTACTGCATTACAAAATATTTCTCGCATGTTATCGCAATTAGTTAAGTCTAATACCATAATTTATTTCTCCTTTAAATTAACAATTAATCCTTCTATTCCAAGCCTCTATAGCCAGTTCATTAGCTTTCATTGAATGACTTGTACTTCCAAAGTCTTCAAGTTTAAATCTGGGACTTCGAGCATTACATTGAAGACAATACACATAAGCAATACGTGTACTCTTGCCTTCTATAAAACCTCTTGATGATTTCTCAAGTCTCGCCTTTCCTCCACAAAACGGACATGGCTTTAAGTTGTATTTGTTTTCCATTTTTAGTTCTCCTTTAATCCTATATATGTCCAATCTTCTTCATATCCATAGCTTCTTCTACGAGTAAGATTTTCAGAATAAAATTTGTTATAATCTTGAGTAAATATAATCAAATTAAGTTCTGAATTATACCATACTCCATTCATATCTGTTGGGTCACATTCCCATCCACTATCCGACATAATTTTTACATTCTTAGGAATATTATGCTTTGCCATGATTTCTTCTAGTTTTTCAATTGTCATTTTTAATCCTCCTTTTTAAGCAAATCATCTTTTATCCACTTATTTTTGAATTTTTCAAGAGTTTCTATATACTCATAGTAGCTATAATCCGCACTCTCATACCATTCAAGATCGTGTAATACATCAGCTAAATCATCAATTAATTGATCTAGTAAATCATCATGAGTTACTCCAGAATAAGTATCTTTAAATCTGTAGTACTCATAATTAAATGCACCACCACTCATAAAATATCAATCCTCCTTTTTGTTGCATTCTTCATCAACTTCAAATTTTTCACCATTTTTATTAACAAATATGACCGACTCACATTCTTCACATTTAATATAAGTGTTATCACGTGACATAAAATATCGAATATCTCTTTTATCAATTTCAAGAAGTGCTTTGCAATAAGGGCATCTTATCGTTGATGTTACAAATTCTCCTGATTCAATTATTTTCATAGTTTAAGCCTCCTTTATTTTAGTTAAAGATTTTATATCTACCTCGGTTAAAAGAATCGGTAAATTGTCAAGATTGTCAAACAAGACTGCCGAATCTTCCCCAGGAATAGAAGAATGTACTATAGTTCCTTTGCCATATACCACATGCTCAACCCTGTCTCCTATTTTAAGTTTTTTCATTTTTATTTCTCCTTTAAATATAAACAATTTACTTCAAGAATAAAAAGTTTTAAATCCCGCACTATCGTGAGTTCCAAGAACAAAAGTTTTAAATCCAACATTATCGTGAACTCCAAGAACAAAAGTTTTAAATCCAACATTATCGTGAACTCCAAGAACAAAAGTTCTAAGAAGCTGTAAAATATCATTTACCTCTTCTTCATTTAAACAATGAAATTTTCGCGATTATTCTTCTTTTATCATTTTCTCCTCAAAATATAATTTACCACTTGTAGGGTCTGAAATAATGTTGAATTTCTCTTTTATAAGATGCATCAGTTCTACAACATCTTTATTAATCGCATGGTTCTCATTAAATGTTCTTACACAATATTCATTTGTTTCACATGATGCACATGCTTTTCCATCACAAATATAAACTCCTATAATCTTCATTATTTATTTTCCTTTCTATCCAAGTCTTTCCATTATCTCTTCAGGCGTCTCTTTAACATATTCCACATGCGTTCCAAAATAGACTATAGTATACTGTTCTCCATTTTCAAAATCTATAGATAAACCATTAATAGTACTTCGCCTGATATATAAATCTCGGCAAACTGTTGTGTCATCTTTAAATTCAAGTCTTGTTAATTTAATCATTTTTCATCCTCGCTTTCTTTATTAACTCTTAATTTCCATTCATCGCATCTAGGTTATTTATTACCATTTTAGATCCATCATAATATCCTTTTCTATATGCTTTTTCTAATGAACTTGCATTTTCTACAGCCGTAAGCCAAGTTCTAGTTACATCTTCTCCATATTCTGTATAATTCTTTGCATAAAGATATGCTATACTTAGTGTTTCGATTGGCATCTTTTTCATTAAGTCAATAATTTCTTGCTTTTTCCTAGATTCTGCTAATTCTAAACCTTTTTCTGTGCTCATAAATATCAATCCTCCTGTAGAACTATATTCGGAAGTTTATACTTTTCTTTAAGCCAGTCTTTATCAACTTGCATTAAATATTTACTATTAGAAAACCAGCAGTTAACAAAACCTATGTTATGGTCATCTTCAAATTCAACATCTGGCCACATTACTTTTAGCACTTCTCCATTCGTCATAATTTTTCCTCGCTTTCTGCCTTTTTAAAGCATTCACACCTCATATCTTTTTTATGATCATCTATGAAAGGATAAGAAACGCATTTCCCTAATGCGCAATCAAATACAAGTATGCTCTTGAAATATTTATAGCTATCGTTTTTAATAACCTTACATCGTACATATTTACACTTTTCTGTTACACAATTCATACTATCATCTCCTTATCTGTGTAATTACAATTTACTGAGTATCTGTCCATCGCTTTACTTCCTCATAATAATTACCCTCATTACCAAGGATCTTTTTAATATAAGCCATTACAAATCCTTTTTCTTTATCATACTTTTCTTTATTCTGAGCCTTTACAACCGTCTTTGTTCCGTCTTTCCAGAATATAATTGTTGCAGGTTTATGATAAAGCACTTCTTTTACTTCGGGAAGATTCTTATACTTATGACCGAAGTAAGCGTCATATACTATTTCCTGCAGATCAACTTTTTCTTTCCTAAGTTTTTCTATAGTATTTAACATTTTGTTATAATCATCTATTGAAATGGAAATATCATTTGATTTCTTAATATTATAGATTGATACAGGTCTTATAGGTGCTTCTGGAAAATCTCTTAATGCTACTGATACATTTCCGTTTTCAAAATCTGAAATATCAGTTATTACGCAATCACCAAATATATTATGCTTTACCAAATCTCCTACTTTATAGCTTGTCATTTCTTTATTCTTCTTTATTTTAGATACATTTGACTTTTTAACTATACAACGACCAACGGTATCAAAATCTACTATATAAAAATCAGGATAATCCCATTTAATAGAAACTATAGTACCTTCTCCATAATTTAAATGTCTAATTCTATCACCTACTTCCATATCTTAATCCTCCTTTGGAAATGTTACATTCTCAATTATTAATCCTGATTGAATGCGTTTTTCACACCACTTTTTAAATTCATCAAACTCTTTTTTATCAAACGTCGTGAAATGATAAGTTATGTTTATTCCAAATCCTTCAACAGCATTACAATCAACCTGATTCCAAGTCAGTTGTTCTCGCATTTTTTAGGTCTCCTTTTTTAAATATAAATTATTCCATATAAGTCAAACCAAAATCTCTGAAGAGATTCATCTGCCTTCCATCTTCTTTTCTTACTTTAACAGGTTTTTGTCCACGACTTTTCATTTTCTGATAAATTGCAATAACCTGTGCTGGAGGCATGTGCATTACTTTATTATGCCATCTATCACCAGGATACATTTTATAAATATAATTTCTCTTCTGTTCAAGATCATTACTCATTTTCTTTTACCTCCTAATTTCTAATCATAAACCTAATTTTTGACTAAGATATTTAGAGCACCAATCACTTGCTATTTTAAACCGGATATCCTCATCATCATCTGTGTAATATTTATTAGTAGGTATTGTAACTTTAATAACACCATTAGTAGAATTAAGATCTTCTATTTCTTCTGCTATAGGAGAAACACTAGCTACTGGTGAAAAACAATATGGCCTATTAAGTTCTTTCTTATGAACGAGAAAATTTAATCCAAAATACGCAACTCCATTAATTAATGAATCAGAAATATCATATTCTTCTATATAATATTCATCATCATTTATAGAACAATGTTTATTATGATCATGATGAACTGCTACGTATAATTCTGCTTTTTCTTTAGAAGAAAATACTGCTTCTACATGATATTCCGAGTAACATCCAGACGTTACCACATATACTTTATCCATACTTTTAATCCTCCTTTTTATACTTTTCATTAATAGTTTCAAGATTAGATATAAATTTATTTAAAACATCTACAACCTCTTTTAATTCTGATATTGAATGATCTATATCAAATTTTATTTTTATTACCTCTGACTCCATAAATATCAATCCTCACTTTCCACGCAATTTTCTGATACAATCTTCTGATAGCCATAACTTTCTGGAGTAAAATAAAATTTAACTATGACTAAAGATATGAACATTATAATTACAATCATAGTTGATATAAGTCCAACTGTATAAGGTTTTTCAGTAACATCGGCACACATTGCTGCAAATATTACTGGTATAACAGCTAAAAATATAATGGCGAGAATAACCATTAAACCTATAGTACATAACATTTCCATAAAATATCAATCCTCCTTTTATTTAACAATTTCTATAATCTCTGTTACTTTTTCAATATGGGCAGGAATATTTTTTGGCAAAAACTCTTTTGCTTCTTCAACTGTTTCATATCCGACATATGCAAGTTCTCTTTCAGTTTCTTCTCTTATCATAAAATACGAGCGAACTTCTCTAATACTTGTCTCCATAAATATCAATCCTCACTTTCCACGCAATTTTCTGATACAATCTTCTGATAGCCATAACTTTCTGGATTAAAATAAAAAAACAATGACAGTAGATATAATTGCTATAATTACAATCATAGTTGATATAAGTCCAAGCGTATATCCTGTTTCGAAATCATCTCCATTTGCTATTGCTCCAAATATTAGCGGTAAAGCAGCTAAAAATATAAATGCAAGTATAACCATTAGACCTATAATGCATAGCATTTTCATATCTTAATCTCCTTTCAATTTCATCAAAGCACCATTACATATGTAATCTAATGGTATATATGGATACCTAGTTTCTTTAATCCAAATACTTTCTTTTGACTTCATATCTGTAATTAAATAACTGATGCCAAAAAATATAAATAGTACATCCATTACAATCGTAATCCATAACATTATTTCAAATCACTTCCTCTCTGTAGTTACATAGAACCAGTCTGTCATAGCTACTTTATAAATATCATCTTTGGAATTAATCTTCTTAATACCATAGAGATCCTTTACAACAGACTCAGCCAAACCTTTCTCAATATTAAGAAGTGTCTTATTGCCGGTTACATACTTTGTGGTGTCCTCATAAATATCATAGAACTTCTTAAGACTATATACCTTCTTAACAATACCAATCATAAGACCCTTAAGCTCATCATACTTCTCACCTTTGCATTTAACAATTGTCTTTGTGCCATCTTCCCAGAATATAATTGTAGCCGGATCATTATAGATTACCTGTTTGAATTTAGGTATAGGTCGGCATTCACAAAGATCATGAAATTCTCTACCACTAATAGTTCCTTTGCCATATATAACATGTTCAACAGCATCTCCAATTTTGAATTTTCTCATATTATTTGTCTCCTTTTCTTTTTTAAAGTTCATTAATTCTTTTGAAAATTCTAAAAGTTCTTCGCTTGGACAAATATGTGCACCATACACATTATTAAGAATATTTTTTAGGATTTGAGTTTTACCACATCCTCGCGACGTTGAAATATAAACATAAGACAAAGAATCAACCTGATGATCCGATGGGCGATTTATCTTTTCTTTTATTTCATGCAATTCTTTTAACCTGTAAAATTCTGATTTCTCAGCATCAGATGCCATATGAATATCATCTGGTAACGTATAATAAAATTTTGTATATCTATTACCCGCATCAGTAAAACGTTCAAGTTTAAATCCATCATTGCCACTATCACAAATTCGATATACAAGACCTGCTGCTGTTTGCGTTACGATATCGCCTACTTCAAAATATAATTCCCAATTGTCTGGGTTACTATAGACTATCATATTATTACCATCATTTGATTGAACGTCTATAGTATTATTATACGATACATTAATATAATCGACAATTCCTACCAAATTATTATTAAGTTTAGATCTTACTTTATCACCTATTTTAAATTCTTCCATAAATATTAATCCTCCTTATTCTGTTGTCTCCTTCTTAAATTTTTTATAAATATCAATGGCTTTATTTGTTAACTCTTCTCCAAGTTCCGACTCACTAAACCATTCTTCTGAAAGAACAGTTTCATAAGTTTCTTTATCAACCTCGAAATGCACTTCTACTTCATTGCAAATATCATCTTTATTAATGTACGTAGAAATTGGTTTAAGACTACTTCTGCAATTTGCATACACATATTTCAGATCTTTATTTAAATCTAAGAATATTGTAACACCATAATGAATCTCTCTTCCGACATATGATTCCTCAGCATATTCACTATCATTCGTATTAAGTATTGCAATATAATAATGATTACTTGGATATTCGTCAAACATATGAGCAAGAAAAGCATCTGCAAGTTCTTTAACAATAAATGCCTCAATAATATTATTATAGTTATTTTCTATTAAGTAAATTTTCATAAAATATTAATCCTCCTCTTTTTCAAAATCAGTATTTTTAAAACGATAACTTGCATAATGTTCTGAAATATCAATATATAAAGTTGTCTTTTTTCTCCAAAATGATTTTCGTTCTCGAACATTAATAACATAACCTTTTATTTTAGGATCTTTTTTGAACTTTACAGAATCACCTAAAGACAAATCATTCGGACCAAATATATTTATTGATATCTCCATTTCTCATTTTCTCCTTATTTTAAACACAATATACGTTCGTCCGTCGGTCATCTTCTTAATCGCTTCATCATCATTCATCTCGATAAACAAACTCCTATCTTTATCTAAAACAATTGTACCAAGAGTCATGTTTACAATACCAATAGCCGCAAACACAAATCCAAATATAGTTCCTAATATAAATAATATTGCATGTACCATATTTAATTCTCCTCATATTCTGTCCATCCGTACTTCGAAAGTATTGAAACCAGTTCATGATATGACTTAAGTCCAAGATTCCTGCACTTCATAAAGTCGTCAGGTCTGAACTCAAATATCAATGAACTAAGGTTAAGACCTTCTTTACTCTCAACCCATCGTCCTTCTACCTTACTATACTTTCTCTTAGATGTCCAACCAAATCCTCTCTTAACGCAGTTGTAAGTTCTTACAGACATCGGCTCATTCTCCAAAATATAAGCCATAGTTACCTTAGGTTTATATGTTTTCATGGCTTCCTCAAGATCAAAGTCTGCATCAATTTTCTTGCATGCCTCGAGCATAGCTAATTTCTTAGGATGCTCATTTGCAGGAATAATATCAACAAGCATTCTGTTAATTTCTTCTTCTCTCTGAATGATCTGAGATCTCTTTTTCTCAGCTTCGGCTTTTGCTCTCACACCAAGACCTAAATATAAATAATCTTTATAGGACTTACGATTAGCATCAACCAATTTCTTACAAGCATGAGCAAGAATCTGTCTGACACGTTCTCTTGATACTCCATGAGACTTAGCACATTCATCAAGATTATGACTTTCCCAATAATATTCTCTTATTATCTGGATTTCTCTTTTCTTGAGTACCTTAGGGAAAATATAATTCCATGTCTGCTCGATATCATATGGTATCTTGTAATAATCTTTTACTCCTGTTAAGTACACCCATAATCTTTCTCCGGGTGTATGGAAAATATCATTATTGTTATTATCGTCCTTCAAAGCTCCTAAACCGAAGTTATCGCTTCGATCAGGTGCTGTAATGTTGAGAATCCATCTTCTAAGATGTCTTGGATTCACGCCAAGCTTCTTAGCTGCATAATTCTCTGTATAACCTTCTTTCATAAGTTTGAGAGCCACTATTGTTTCCTCGGCAAAGTTTATAGCCTCATCAATCTTATTATTGAATACTTCAGAACGATTAACTGTATAATCGTAATTTCTACTCATAATATTGGTCTCCTTTTCTTAAATATAAATAACTACCCTAAACCCTTTTGCTCTCAAGTAGTCTGCCGTTCGAGCCCACATTATTATCAACACGACCGGTTTCCCTAAAATATAAACTTGTTTAATTTTTCACACAAAGTGTGCTTTGTAAACTTGTAAAAATATTACTTTTTCTTAACTTCCGCAGTTACCTCAAACATGTCTTTTACATTTGTGTTTTCGACAGCTTTGAGAAACTTATTCCAACAGTTCTCACACATGTATACCTGGTCTCGTCTAGTATACTTGTCTGATACTGTTAAATATCCAGTGTGGGCTCTTAGTTTAGCACCACAAACTTTGCATTTTTTCATTGGCTGTCTCCTTTATTAGTCAACAAGTGATGGCTTAGGCATTCTCAATAAATATCCTTCTCCTCTCACCTTTACAATCTGTGCTCTTGAGATATCCTGCCATCCATACTTGTAATCAGTATGCTCAATATCGCTTGACTTACCAACCATCTCATAGAGATCAGCAATTGTGGCCTGTCCATACTGCTCTACAAGTTCTGAAAGCTGATCAAGAACCATTTCTGCATCTGATCTGGTCTCGAGTAAAATATCATCAATCTGCTGGTTTGCATTTACTGCAACCGGTCTTTGAATTGGTCTTTCAAGACTGCTTCGACTTCTTGACGCACTTATTGCATTATAGTTACGATTGATGCTTCCTCCGCGTCTGGTTCGTGAATAATCACCAAACATTATCATCTCAAGAGAGTCAAGCGCGAAAGACTTAAGACCCATTATTACATTCGATATGATGTTTTCTTTTACTGTCGCCATATCTTCTGTAATAAAGGTCTCCATAAATTTGTCTTTAAGTGACTTCTTTTTAGTTGTCGCCGTTCCTTTAATTACCTTCTTTACCTTAGGTTTATCCGCCTGCTTAGATACACTCTTGGCTGTACTGTCCAAACTACTTTTTGTGGCGTAGTTGTTACTCTTATTGTACTCTTCAGGTGTCATATTAATTCCTCCAAATATAAATTTTTTATAATTTGTATTATTTGACTTGATCAAAAGCTATAATTCCTATGACTTCATCAAAGTCAAAAGCCCTAAGGACTTGAACGAATAATCGTCCAAATCCCCAAGGATTTCAACTAACCATTATAGGTTAATTACTTTCCCTTTTTAGGAGTGGGATTCTCCTTCTCAACAGGCTGTGTTTCTCCTGTTTCCGTGTTATTCCCCTCTGTCTCGGGGTCTTCTCTGAAGAAGTCGTCCTCAAAATCGTCTTCTTCCTTGTTTTCGGCCAGATATTTCTGGTCAAGTTCGTCATACTTTGCAAGTTTCTTTTCATACCTTGCACGCTTCTTATCTCTGATCGCTTTCGCAATCTTCTTACGGTTCTTGTAAACCGCAATGCCACCGGCTATTACACCGGCAATAACGCCTGCTACTGCAAGCTTGTTAGTGCTGTTACCACCATCTTCAGTGGTCTCATCTGCTGTTGTGTCGAGATCATAGATCTCTCCTGTTTCCTCATTGAAATTCATAATTTCATCTGTTGTTACGTTGTTGTTCATTTCTTCTGCCATTTTAAGTTCCTCCTTAAATATTGTGTGTTGTTTTGCTTCATTAAAAACTCGTAATTTTTGCGAATATTGATAAGCAAATACTTTAGTCGAAGTAAATATTGATAAGCAAATAGACCAAATATAAATAGCCTAATTCCACCAACTTTTGTCGATGGAACTAGGTCTAATTTTACTATCTAATTCGCTGTCGGTTCACCAACTGTGATCTTCAGACATAAGTGCATCATACATGAGTGGTATACATGCCTTGCCTTTACTCTCAATTGCATCACCAAATCTTATTTCAAGACGTCTATCTCCTGTATACTGATACTTCGCACCGGGATCTGTATAGTCAAGTCCGATTAATCCATAGAAGTCATTCAAACTCTGCCACATTTCACCCTGATCGAATCTCTCATTAAAGTCTGACATTGCTTCTCTGATCTTATTTCTTGTAGATATAAACATTCTTCCCGACTTAGGATCATAGAATCTTTCAATATCACCATTTTCAAACGCATTCAGAATATCATTTGTGGTTGTCTCGATAACATCGTCATTATCCATATTCTCAATCTTATCCTTAATTACCTCACGCTGGATCTCATCGTCCTTCTTATCTCCGAGAAGTTCCTTAACCTTGTCACGATACTCCTTGAAATCTTTATCTTTTGCTACAGTGATAGCTGCAAGTGCTGCAAGACGCTTGGTGTTAATCTTATAACTACCAAATATGCATGCAACTGATGCTGCTTCCACTACTACAACAGGAGCCATTGTAGTGGCCACTGCTGTTACATCAGAAAAGATCTGCTCATGCTTTTTCATCTGGATACCTTTTTCAGCTTCCTCGGCATGCTTATCCTTAAGAATATAATGTGCTTTAACTGCTGCTTTACCAGCCAGCACACATCCCGTGATAGATCCAAGAATTCCAAATCCGGTTAAAATTGCTGGTGAGTTATCATCCATAAACTTGATAGCTCTTTTGCTGAATGTCTTGATTGATTTTGCTACATTTCCTGTTTTCATTCAATTTTCCTCCTGATTGAAAAATATAAAAATTTGAAAGTTTTAAAGGACTGATCATATGGGCTCGAACCATAATCCATACCAAATATAAATTTGGTTGCTTTTACCAATTAAGCTATAATCCTTCCTTCATTAAGGTGCTGTAATTTTTGCGAATACTAATAAGCAAACGCGTTAGCTGAAGCGACTTTATTCAAAGTTCTGAGGACCTGAAAATATAAATTCTCAAGTCCTCTTTTTCACTGGCAGATTAATAGTTTCTGCCAAACATTACTTTGCATGTTCTGCAAAGCATGAAATATAATCTTATACATTTAATGGGATGATCCCAAAATGCATACGCTATTGTGTCATGTCCCTCATAAGGGTCATGCCAATTGTCAAATCCGACTCTTCTTAGAGCGGATGCTATTATTATTGTATCAGATTTATCTCTGACTTTAATAAATAATGTAAATCTTTCGTTGCTTTTCATTTGTTCTACCTCCTAAATATAAATAATTGTGGTTAATTACTTCTACTTAGGCTGAGAATTTTTTGCGGATTCCTTTGTATAGTATTCGGCCATATCTTTCACGATATTCTCTCTGAGCGCCTGCTCGATTGTTTTTCCGTTATTACGAATATAACGTAACACATACTCGTGAAAATCCTCATTTGTGGCAAATATCTCTTTTACATCCATGACATAACCTCCTTAACTTTGTTACGATATACTCTTATAAGCCATCCAAGAGCTGCTGCCGGAATTAGTGAGAATATAAATACTGTAGACTTCTTTACACCTCTGAACTTAAGGTATTCTCCAAGCTTTCTTGCTCTTGATTTCTCCAAATATAAATTCTCTGCAGTCGCCGATACACATTCCTCGATACTATCAATCGTTTTCTCGAAAGCATCTTTATTAAGCATAATATCGAGTTCGTCAATATTATTCTCGGCCAAATATCCGTCCTTGATTTCTTTTACTCTGTCCGATACAGCATCATTAAGATCTCTTATAGCCTTATCCATAGCAGACTTAGGCTCAGCCAGTGCATCATTAAGCTTTCTTTCAATATCTCCAAGCTGCTTTGTGGCTGTCTCTGTTGCCGTCCTTCGAATCTCAGAAATTCTGTCATCCATTTCCTTGATTTCACCCTTAAGTCTGTCGATCTTATCATTCTTACCTTCTTTAAGGATCTTTTTGATCTTCTTATCAGACTCTTCATCACCAACGATAGAATATAAACTCTTAGTCTTCTCGTAATCAGACTTTATTTCAGAGATTTTCTTGTTGATTTCCTTAACTTTGTTATCATAGTCGATGGACTTCTTAAAGTTATCAACTGTGTCATTTACAAAGTTATTGAACTTAGCCTTAGACTCGTCATAGTTAAGTGTAGACTTTATGTTCTTGACATGTTCTCTGTAAGCCCTCTCAATTTCAGACTTCTTTCTGTTAAATGAGAGATCTTCTTTTACTTTATTTGTTGCCTTTTCAACAACTTCATCGATCTTTGTTTCCATACTCTCAAGCTCAAGAATCTTCTCGTTAGCTGTTGTGTAACGATCTGTATCTTCTTTAGAAAGCTTAGACCAAGCCTCCTGTACTGAAAGATTCTTGGAGTTAGTATTGATACTACTTAAAATATCAATAGCCTTAATAGCGGCTATAGTTGCTGTAAAACCAGCTGCAATTTTAATGATTGTTTTAGTTTTCATTCATTTTACCTCCGTTAAATATAAATTAAAGTAATAGCTTCTTTGATACATCAGGATCATTAATTACTTCTTTTACCAAACTTTTAAATTCATTTTCAACTTTATATAATTTTTTAAATGTAATTTTAAGTTTTGCTTTTATGTTCTCAAGATCTTCATGTGTTATTTTATTGTTTTCATTATACATTATTTAGGTCTCCTTTCTAAATATAAATTAGGCAAAAGCTATAAGGAACTGTTTAAAGTTCCTTATTTAAATTAGTCTTTGTATCTAAGTGTCTCAATTTTAATCTCACTTACTTCATCAAGTTTTATCATTGAAATAGATGTTCCTATTCCCCAAACTCCATCAAGTTCGTATATGGTACGTGTAACTTTTAAAAAGTCACCTTCATACTCATAATTTTCTACACGTTCAATTTTTCTTTTTTGTCCATTTTTAAAGTCAATCTTAATAATTGTTATCATAATGCTACCTCCTATTTTTTGTTAATGAAGGATACTACTGCTTCTCCTTCATTCATAGGATGTTCATTATGCGAATATAAATTACTTATATGAGTCAATAACGTCCTTCGAACGCTTAACAGCCTCCTCAAGTTCTTCATCAGAAGCCCCATTCATAGTCATGTTTGTTATCTTCTCTGACATTTCATCCATTGCTTCTTTCTTGGATTTGTGTTTCTTAATTTTGTTGATTACATTATTAATTTTGTTATTAACTTTATCGGATTCTTTATTAGCCAAATATCCAATAACACCAAGAATAAGTATTGTGTTTAAATTTGCTTGTTTATTTAAACTATTAAGATATTTAATTAATTTATCAAAATTAGCGTCATATGCATTTATTACATTTTTAAAATTACCATCATAAATATCAACGTTCTTATCGATTACTTTACCCATCCTTTCTATTTTTTCATCAAGATTAACGAGTTCTTTTGCTACATCCATTGTTGTTAAATTTTCATTCATAATTTTGTTCTCCTTTTCTTAAATATGAATTAGTTATTATTTGTTACTGGCTTAATTCTTGCATAAATATCACAATAGGTTTCATCGAATCCGTCATCGATCTTTTCTATAAACCAAGGCTGATTTATTACCTGATCTTTATAATAAGGCCAATTACTACCACCGATTCTAGCATGTATGCATAAAATATCATTTCGTCCTACATACTTATTAAATGTTTCATATTGTTTCTTTTCATTACCAGTTTCGAATTTAGTATCTATTGGAGATTCTTCTGACATTAATCGATATCCTCTAAGTCTTGGACATTCGATTCCGTTTGCTTTAGCAAGATCATCAAAATTTTTAATGTTTATATAAGCTTCTAAATCCATTTAAGTCTCCTTTCTTAAATTAAATCTTTTGTTGTTTTAATGTTAATCTGACACTGGGCCATAGCCTTGAGTGCGTTTTCATGGTTTTCTTTTGTCGTACCTGCGCATAAATCCGAGATTACTGATACTTCGACGTTATTGGCTATATTACTTATCATTATAGCATTACTTATTACACAAATATCAGTGCAAGTACCACATAATAATATCTCGTCATAACTATGTTCGAGTTTATTAAGCTCTACTGCCAGTTCGAATGATGCAAAAGTATTTTTTGAGAATGCATTTTCCTCATTAACTACACGATCTATATTAGTTAATGATTCAGCCAATTCATATCCCCATGTTCCCGGTACACAATGAATGGGTAATTTTCTACCTTCTCGTGTCGTAGAATAAAAATGACGATTATGCGCATCATATGTAAAATATAAATCCCCATCGAATTTTTCGGCAAATTCTTTTATTTTATATACAATTGCTTCTGCTGCCGGGTTTGCAAATACTCCTGTAATGAAGTCATTTTGCATGTCAATTATCACTAGCGCTTTCATTTATTTTACCTCCTGTTTGAAAATATAAATAGGTTCAAACTCCTCTCGTGGTATGCCACCACACCTATATTTCTCTAATAAGTTATAGTAGCATATAGTCAAATACTCATCATCATGCCATTCTTTAAATATAAATTCATGACTTATTCGCATTAGTGTTTGATTATCAAAGTATTGTGTAAATTTGTTCTCATTTACTTCATAGCCTCTCCTTATTAATTCTGAAGCCACTTCCGTACCATAACTCCAGAAATGATTTAATGAATAGTTCATCATTCTATTCACTAAAATATGATTTGGTGTACCTGTTTCTTTAATTGTTTTGGCTATTAGACAACATTCTCGCCACTGTCCTAATAGCTGTTGTCGTGGCAAATAAGGTAACAAATCCTTATGCCAAAGTCTCATTTTGGTCTCCTTTCTTTATTAGTTCCAACTGTTCTTTTGTTATAATAAATTCTTCTTTCCATTTGCTAATATCTATGTAATCTGGAAGAGGTTGAAGTGTAAAATAATCCTCTGATTCTTCTTTTTCCATTTAGTTCTCCTTATCTTAACTATTTATGAATTATAAGATTCGACTTCTTTCTTTAATGCTTCTATTATTTGTGTCTGCTGATTAATAGTTACATTAGCCAGTTCAAGTTTTGCTCTAAGATCTTTAATGATTTCGTCTTTGTCTTTTACCTGTTCCATTTTTAATTCCTCCTGTTAAATATAAATAAGTTGAAAGTCTTAAGGAGATGTAGATTTAGGTTCTCTGCTATCGATCTCGTGGATCTCCTTTCAATATATCTATCCTACTAGGATAGTCCGTTACTTTCGTCACGGCGATTCAAAGATTACCTTGTCTATATCTCCTTCATTATGGAATTGATAATTTTGCGAATATAAATTACTTAATACGTCCTTCGGAGCTTTGAACCAGCAGAGGATAGGCTATATCCATTACTTCTTTCATCTGAGGATGAGGCTTACCGGTAGTTCCGTGATAACGCAGGTCTACTATATGCTGCCATTCCTCTTCCGTAGCTGTGATGATAAGCTCTGTTTTGAGCGAGTTAGGTAAGATACTTCTGGCCTGCTCTGGGGTTGCGCCTCTATCTAGTAGTTCCTTATAGTATCTTTCAGATCTGTAACAAGACTCATACCAATAACCATATTCTTCGGTATCTGTAGCCCAGAATGGTGGTTTAATAAATGTTATTTCATTACCAAACTTATCATGAGAATAGTTACAGTATCTTGTAGATTCCTGAGCAAATGATGCAGGTCTATGCCTTACAAACTCATGAGATACTCCTCTGTCACATGTGAATTTTATTGTGTGAGGGAGGAGGTTTAAAGGTTTCAAACATGTTTTATAACTGTCCTCTATCTCCTTTCGAGATACCAATTTTGCATACTCTAAAGCATCAGAATGTGACATTGGTTCAATTGGTCCAAAACCAATGTAACGATCATTGTTAAATATATCAGGATATGTATCATGTAATTGCCGATATATTGCAAATAATATTTGAGAATTAAAGAAAGGAATTTCGGAAGCATTTTTAAAATACTCGATCCATGCTCTAAATGATCCTGATATATATGACCCGGAAACATTTAAATATTTTGTTATTTTCATGTTATCAGTATCCTGTTCATCAGATGCGATTAAAAGTAAACTCTCCATATTTGCTTGTCCGCCAGTTATGTTAAAATATAAATACTCATGCTCGAGCATAGCCAGATGTTTATTCTTAACCAATGCTTTTACAAAGTTAACGGCTGATGTATCTGTAATTTTATCTTCTGACTTATAGCATGTCCTTCCAACCTTCTCAATAAATTGATATGCCGGAATATCATGAGTAAGTAGTTCTGCATTTGGTTTAATTATTTTCATTATCTACCTCCAAATATAAATTAAAATGCTATTGATGGCTTACCGAACTTAACTTGACACATGCCATCTTTCTTTGTTTTCATATGTATTTTCGACATATCAGTCCAACCATACTTGTAATCCATGTATTCGATATATCCATGCTTACCAACCATCTCATAGAGATCAGCAATTGTAGCATGACCGTACTGTTCAATTAACTCTGACATCTTGTCAATTACTTCTTCTGCTTTTTCTTTTGACTCATACTCTATTGTTATTGTTTTGTTCATTATTTTCGGGCCTCCTTAAATATAAATTAAAACATTCTCCTAAAAATACTATCAGGTGCCGGTTTGAAGTCTTCCTGCCATACTCTTAGATGCTTCTCAAAATGACCATTTGTAATTACATCTTCATATCCAGGAAATACATAAAGCTTATTACTTTTTAATGATAATACATCTTCATGATAAAATAAGTATCTTTCAAATGCTTTTTCATCATCCTCATTTTTGATTGAAATTGTAAGACCATCTAAGTATCTAACTGACCCACGTTTATAAATTAAATATTCGTATAATTCGTATGCATTTGTATATACATATACATTCTTAATATTCTTATATACATACTTTAAATCTCGAGCAATATCATTCGGAGATGAGAACTCAAAAGGCTCTCCTCCTGTTAAGAATATGTTCTCGGCTTCGCTTAATTCTTTGTACGATACCATTGGAACATCTTTTAAAATATCATACTGCTTATTGCAACAAAATTTACAATTTCTACTGCATTTATACGTACAAAGAAGATGAATATTTTTCTTTGTAATATCATTCAATTCGTTTAATGTTGCCATTTAAGCCTCCTTTTCTATAGGTTTAATCTTTGCATAAATATCACAATATGTGCAGTCAAATGGATCATCAACTTTCTCAATAAACCAAGGTTTGTCTATTACCTGGTCTTTATAGTAAGGCCAGTTGTCACCGCCAATTCGAGCATGAATATACAAAATATCATTTCGTCCTACGTATTTGTTAAATACTTTGAAATTTTTAATTCTTTTCGTATATTCATTATGAATCATTGTTTTTAAGACTTTTCTTTTCCAACCATGAATACGATCCCATCTTACTCCGATCGGCTCATTGAATCTTTCATATATTAAGAAATATTCTTTTAAATAATCAGTGTAACTGTCACTTGTCCATACCGTAGCATGCGGATTCCAAAATGGTTCACCACAGCAAAGATTTTTGACGCAATCGATTGCTATTTCTTTTTTATCTTCAAGAGAAATATCAATAATCGATTCCTCTGACATAAGTCTATATCCCCTAAGTCTTGGACATTCTATTCCATTTTCCTTAGCTATCTTCTCAAGATCTTCGATTTGTGTATATGCAAATAAATCCATAATAGTTTCCTTTCTTATTTAGTTTTAACCAGTACGCATCTTGTTGTATCAGTTAAATATGTTACTCCGTCAATAACAATCTGCATTTGATCGCCATCGTTAAAATCTTTCCAGCTGTCGATTTTACCTTCAACACATTCTCCATTTGGTAACGATATATACCCATAATCGAATGTGTATGTTACATCAAACATCTGATAATTACACCCTGTAATACACATTATAACAAATATAAATCCAACGACATATTTAATCCATTTTTTCATTCTTAGTCTCCTTTCTTAAATTCCACAATGTAATACAACAATGTCCTTCAAAGCTGTTGAATTTTTCATATGACTATTAAGTCTAGTTAAATAGTAGTAAAAAGATTGATAAATAGCAATATTGTATTCATCTAAATCATTTGTTGGTCCATATGGATTCAAAATATACAATAAATCCATTACCGAAATTTCTTTTAGTTTGTCACCATAATCATCTTCTATTAAAGGATTATCGCCGTTATCCATGTAAATAAAAGAATCTGTTACAGGTAAATTAGCAGTATCCAGTTTATGTTTTAAATTATCATTCCTATCAAGATCAAATCTTGCTAATACATAGGCGTATCTTAAATTTTCAGTTTCGTCAATACCAAATGATTTAGTCTTCTTTACAACATAGAATCTATGTCTATATGCCATAAAAATCTCCTTTCTACATGTTTTTAAGTTCCTCTTCTTTTTCTTTTATTTTATTATTAAAGAACTCTACGCTCATTTCCGCCCAATCATGTAAAATGGTTGAATCCATTATGTCTAACATATTAATGAAACCACCTTCCATAGATTTAAGAACAAATTTATTCTTTAATTTTTCAATCAAGACATTTCCTCTATTAGTCTTCATTATGTTTATTGCCATATTAAGATGATCAATATCTTTTATAATGGAATTTGCCTTCTTTGCTTCTGTTTTAGTCATAATTTATGTCTCCTTTCTTATTACATATCAATTATAGCATTGGAATATCCGTATTGATGCAAATCATCAGTTATTATTTCCTTAATTTTCCATTCTGTTTTTGGTGCTCTTTTTTGCATAATTTCTACTTCTTTTTGTGCCTCCTTCTTTTCGAAATATATCCATTCACGATAATCATTCCAATCAATATCCCATGTATTTTTATACATTATTTTATAAATTTTAATGGTTCTTTTTCTACCTACAAGTTTAAGTTTTTTATCACCGATATTTTCAAATATAAAATCTCCGTCACATATTCGAAAACTATCTATTACTGTTTCTGGATTTTTAAAATACTCGTTAGCGAATGCTTCGGCTTTTCTTTTACTTGTAAAAACTTTATAGTCCGTATATTCATTATTATTCCAATCGTGTTTGGTTAATCTAACACCATATACATATCCTGGCATATTTTAGGTCTCCTTTCTTAAATATAAATAGGCGAAAGCATTAAGACCCTGAAATATAAATTCCAAGGTCTTTGAATGTTTTTATTTTTCTATTATTATTTCTTTAATATTTTCTTTACCATCAATATATTCTATTATACCGCTTTTACTTTCTATCACAATTTTAAAAGTGTTTTTAATTTCAATTTTTGAAATATCCTTTGTTAGGTCTTTAATAATATTGTCGTTTGGTTTTTCATATACTATTTTTATATTCATTCAATTTCTCCTTTCTAAAATATAAATTTTTATATGTGTCATATACTATATGATATTTTTGCGAAAGCCTTAAGACCCTGATTTCTCAGAGTCCTAAGACATATTGTTACTTATTATCTCTTGAACTTAAATACGTTCTTCAATCCTTCTCCTATGGATTGTACTAATTTGTTTGTTGATTTACTTACGCTAGACATATAGTCTGCGCTTGTCTCGAATATACGAGACTTCTTATTCTCACATGCTGTAAATATCATTACAGCTGCTGTAGTTGCTATCTCACAACCAGTCTTAATACCCTCTACAAGGGTACGATTCTTTCTGTCTTTCTCGTCCTTCTCCTTCTGCTGGGCGAGTTTCTTTCTTTCCAGCTCAATCTCTGCGAGCTGCTTTGTGCCCTTAAGCACATTATCGAATGCCTTCTGTGCGGCATCTAATTGTATTTTTTCTTCTTCGTCATCCCCTTCAGGATGCATTAACTCCTCATGGAGTTCTCCCTGCGACTTTATAGCCGCTTTTAATTCGTCAAACTTCTGTTCTTCTTCCATTCTTATCTCCTTTCCTACTTCTATTGCTTTTTTTCTTAATTGTGATTTTGTTTCCATAATTTTAATCTCCTTTATCTGTTTGTTAAAATATAAAACTATTACTGCTATTTAGAATCGGATTTTTTTGCGCAATACTCGTTAAACGCTGTTGTTAAATATCTTTTAGCTCTATCAATACATGCATCGCGCTCAAGGTCATCTGTCATCTTGTCCGCCTGTTCAAGATTCATTAACGCTAATATTACACCAGCGTGTAAAACATCATTCTCATCCTTCTTAGGCTTTTTCTTCTTAAATAGTTTTTTTAAAATTTTTAGCATTTGTTTTACTCCTTTTTTAATAATTATTAAATATAAATTCCTCGCCATAATGCTCGAAATCAAAATCCCTAAGGGACTGTAAAAGTCCCAAAGGTTATTTAGGCAGGTCTTAATGAGTGCCTAATCCAGCTTCTCTCACGCCTCACCATTAAGGTGTTGTAATTTTTGCGAATATTCTTTCATCTGTTTTTCGAATTCTCTTTTATTCTTATAATACTTGCAATTTTTTGGATTATTGGTTACTATTATTAATTCATTATTTATTTGTTTATTTGTACAGGCTGGAAATATCAATCCATGTCCATCGTCTTGATTATCTTTATAATAGCACCATTTGCAATTGCTTTCCATTATTATCTCCTTTCAAAAGTCCTAAGACCCTGTAATATAAATTTCAAGGTCTTAGATAGATTTATTTTGTTTTTCTATTTTCTTTAATAAAGTTCTTTGCAGAACTTTCGAGTTCTAATTTGCCGTTTGTGGCAAGGTTATAGATTTCTTTAATCACTTCTTCCGGCATTGTTTCGCCGTTTACAGTTAATGTTCTGAGCCAATCTTTCATAGCCCAATTTGGTGCGCCTCCTACATTATACCAAGACGCTATAAATCGGGAATAATAAATTCCCTCAAATGTTTTGTTCTTAAATATATTATCTTCCATTGATAACATAATTTCTGATAATTCCATATATTGTTCTCTCCTTTCTAAAATATAAAGTTTTTATATGTGTCATATACTACTCGTTATTTTTGCGAAAAATATAAAGGGCCGTTTTAAGTCTGGCCCCAGGACTTTACCAAAGGAGGGAACACGTCTTGTGTCACCTCCATCAATAAGGTACAGAAATTTTTGCGAATTATATGAAAGCTATAAGGCACTGTTTATCGTGCCCTATCTCGCTATTTAATTTTCAAATATAAGTTCTATTCGAACTCATCGTCTCCGTATTCTTTACGAATACATGCGTCATAATATTTATTTGTTGCTTTTTTATAGATGTATAAAACACCTATCGTGCCTAAAATAGTTGTTAAAATATCAACTATAATCTTTACTTTTTCCAAGTTCATTTTTGTTGTAATGTCTTTAATGTTTTTAATAAATCTAAATTTTCTTTCCATATAAATTCTCTCCTTTGTTTAAAATATCAGGTACGTCCTTCGCACCTCCAATAAGGTATGGGAATTTTTGCGAAAATCCTAAGGACCTGTTTCCAAGTCCTTAAAATACATTATTCCAGTTTTATTGTAATATCTGAAATATTATCCGTGATTTCTTTAAGATCTAAACGATCGCATTTAAAATCACATTCCTCAATATAAACAAATGCAAAATATTTATTTATTAAATATTTCAAATCAAATAATGTTGTTTTTCCATATTTTATTATTTGTTTTTCCAAAATGTTGTTACATTCTTTTATTCTTTCTTTGCAATCTTCAAATAAAAATAATCCATAATTATTATGTTCAAACGATATTTCATTTTTCGTTATTATTAAATCTTTAAATTTTGCTGTCAATGTATAAATGTAAAATTGTTTAGTAATTTGTGTCGTTTCTATTCTCATATTTATTTCTCTCCTTTCTTAAATATAAATTGTTAATTGCTTCATTTAATAAAGGAAATTTTAGCGAAAGCCTTAAGGACCTGTTTCCAGAGTCCTTTGGCTAAATATTATTCTTCTGTTTCTTCCTGTACGGGCTTTAACCCATACTTCTTCTCAAGCCGAGCGTCAAGCTCAGCCTCTTCCTCACTGGCACATTTAATGCCTGTGAATATACCAATTAATCCGGCTATTCCGCCGATGACACCTAAAACGGTGTCTAACATCTTAATCTTCGACATTTTCTTCTGTCTCCTCTTCTGTCTTTTTATAAGACTTTAAAATATCCCAATACCATCTAAAACTCAGTATTGAAATGATTGCTGCTATTACCCAAGTTATGCACTTGGCTACATCTGTTATTTTCTTAATCATGTTATTATTCTCCTTTCTTAGTTGTCTTTCTTGCCATTCATCACAAGATAAATTCCTAAAAATATCAAAATTAGTCCAATTGTCATACTGCTCATTTTTCTCCTTTCAAATATAAATTAAAATTGTTACTTAGTTCCTCATTTAAAACCAGTAATTTATGCGAAAACCCTAAGGGACTGTAAAAGTCCCAAAGAGTCGAGTTATTACTCTTCTTCTGTGTCTTCCGCTTCTTCAGCTTTACTAGCCATTGCGGCCATCGCGTTTATAAACTCATAATCGAGATTTATTCCACGCCATAATCTTTCCTCCCTGATTACTATAATCAGCTTGTATATAGCTGTTATTAAATCAGCTGCTACAGTGATCAATCCGATCACTCTTAATACCGGATTATTAAATATCAATCCGATTAGTAATGAGATATTTAATCCCATCATTATCCAGACTCCTATCTGGTTCATTTTTTCTGTGAAATCGTCATCTAAGATTTCTTTGAAAAAGTTATTTGTCTTAATTAACAAGACCGTCGTTCCAATTAATGTAATTACGGTATAAACTAATGTTATACCTCTTACTACTGTGTTTGTTGCCGCGAACCAAATGCCCGCGATTACTAAAATACTCTTAATAATTGTCGTTATTAAAAACGACTTATTTTCCATTCCATTCATATTCATGTTTTTTCCTCCTTTATTTGGTTAAATATAAAATTGTTTCTATCTATATAAACAGGCTATAAAGCCCATAGTTTTCATTTAAAGAAGGAAATTTATGCGAAAAATAAGCATATGTGAGTATAACGAACTATAGTGAAAAATAAGCATATGTGAGCATAACGAACTATATCGAAAATCAAAGTTCTAAGGGCCTGTTTCCAAGCCCAAAGAAGTTACTTTTTCTTATGTCCAAATATAAATTTGAACAATTTTATTACTGCTCCAATAATAAATATTGCCACCAGTACATCTAATACTGGTATTAAAACAGTTGCACCCACTGCGAGTACAACTATCAATACTGCTATCAATAAGATAGCCAAGATTGTTAATATGATCATTACTGATCACCTCCTTCTTCTTTTAATGCTTTTATTGATTCTGTAATAGACTCTATTGTTTTTGTAGAGTCTACTATTGCACTTTTCAGGACCTCTATTGTGTCCTTCTGTTGTTCAATTGTTAATTTTTGCAACTCAATTGTCGCGTTTAAGATTTTAATAATTTCATCTTTTTCATCTGTTCTTTTCATGTTTAAATCCTCCTTTGTTTTAAATATAAAATTTATTAGTTAGTTCCTCATTTAAAACATGTAATTTTAGCGAAAATTCTAAGGGACTTTTACAGCCTCTTAGAATATAAATTATTCTTTGTTTAATTATTTCATTTTTTCTCGGATTTTCTTATTTTCTTCGATCATTCTGTCAGCTTCTCTCTGCTGATCCCTTTCCATATCAATTATTTTGCATATTAATACTATCACTAGGATAGTAAATGCTGCTTCAAATATCATTTTATTCTCCTTTCTTAAATAAAAATAGGGATTGTTTTAAGTCTAATCCCTAAAAGACTTTAAATTTGGTTAATTATAACCTAAAATATTTTTTATATCATCTTCATCCATGCCGTATCTCTCGGCAAGTTCTTCTAATTCCATTGACTGACTATCGTGAATGATAGCCCGTTCCTTTTTACTACTAATATTTGTCTGTTCGTAAAATTCATTTGCCATTTCTTCTCTCCTTTCTTTTCCTATTGTTATTGCTCTTTTTCTTAATTCTGTTTTTGTTGCCATAATTTAAGTCTCCTTTGTTAAATATAAATTAAAAATATTAATTAGTTCCTCATTTAAAACTGGTAATTTATGCGAAAGGTTTTAGAGACTGTTTAAGCCTCTAAAATCCAGTTACAAAACTTATTTGCTCCTTTCTTAAATATGTTTGAGAGTTTCTTTTCCTCTCTTTCTTTCTCTTCTCTTTCCATCTTTTCGATGGATCTTCTTCCGTATACTAATACGGTGCACTGGTCTTTTGATGACCATGTGATATTGTCTTCTTCGTAGATATTATAGTCATCTACGTTGACTTTTATTTGGTCTCCACGACCGTTTGTTAAAATGATTGTTTCCATAACTTTATCCTCCTATATAATAAATTGTGTAGTTATGTCTATTTCCTTCATATACTATGTGTCCATCTTGCGAGTGAAAAAAAATAAGAAGAAGTTTAGATTGCTAAAACTGCATTCTTATGAATGGTGGGATTAGTTGCACCCACAATATCTTGCTCTGATCTTTACCTGATTTATTCCTTAGTTTGATTTCTCAAACGTGGTGTCCGATTCCTGTTTCATTGTTTTAGATTGTGCTTATTCACTCAATCTTGCTTCTCAATAAAGAATATAAATTTTTGCGAAATGAAAAAAATAAGAAGGTGTTCAGATGGCTTCGAACCATCGACTGCTAAGTAAACTTAGCCGTGTTACCCATTACACCATGTAGCGGGGTACTCCCCTCTAGTCCCTTCTCACTAAGGAACTGATATTGTTGCGAATTTGAAATTTTTAGATTGAAAATATATTAGCATAAAAATGAAAAAAATATAAGGGATCGTCGATTTCTCGATAACCACCCTTATCTCAATATTAAATTGTTATTTAATTGAGCTTAATTTCTAAGCTCAGCTATTTTCTCCTTTCTCTCAGCGAGGTCTCCCTCGTGATACTCAATGGTGTGTGATACACCAAAGTTATCGTAAATTACTTCTGTTACAATTCTTCTTTCTTCCATAGTTGTGTTCTCCTTTAGTTTTGGTTTATTTGAAGAGTTCTATCTATCCTCTTCACTAAATGTGTGTTTATCTTGCGAATGCTAAAAAATTAAGGAATACCATAAATGATACTCCTTAAAGCACGCCATAGAAACGTGCTATTTCGTAGGCCGATTTGCCTGATGATTTGCTTCTATCCCATCTAGTGGGTTTAGAAGTTTTAGAATATCTCCACAGATATCCATCAAATCCGTGGAAACTTACCTGAAGGCGTTCACCTTCGATTTTAGCTGTAAAATATACTATACAGCTGTCATAACCGTTTTGATCCGGCTTGTTAACTATACTAAATCTGAATACATCAGACTTAGATTTCTGTATTAATCTGATAGCCTTTGTTATTCTATCAGATTTTTTGTTATAATATTCCTGGCGATCATCATAATCCCAGGTTTCTTTTGCCTCCATTGAGGCTTCCTGTGCTTCCCATATAAGGGTTGCTATAATTTTATTTAAATCTGTCATAATTATTTCCTCCTTTTTATAAATTATGATTTCTTCTATATATTATATGTCTATTATGCGAAAAATATAAGGACCTGTCTAAGCGTCCTTATCTCTGTATTCAATTGTTACTCGTCACCTATTCCGAGCTGTCAACATGTCTTTCCATGTCGTCTGCCAACTTTAATAAGTTGGGAATCTGCCTTTTTTATCCAGAGACATAACTGGTTAAAATCAAATCATAAATACCACCTCCTTTTTAGTGTTATGATTTCTTCTATATACTATATGTCCATCTTGCGAAAACATTAAGGACCTGTAAAAGATCCTTAATAATATATGTAAAATCCTCTTTTTAGAGAATATAAATTAGCTATTTTATAGTCTCGCTTCAAGACTTATTTGTTACCTTTATTTAAGCAACGAACAGGTTTATAAGCCCATTCTTTAAATAAATTTTTAATTCGATTTCTCCTTCCTGATTGAAGTGCAAACAACTCCAATCTATTATTTCATTTTTATTATTTATAATAAAGGTTTTTAATATGCCTCTATTATTTCTAATAATTTTTTGATTTTTTAGTATATAGTTTATTAATGTTCTTATTGAATCTGTCATAACTAGTACCTCCTTTTGGTTTAGTTAAATTATTTTTTTTAGTTTCTATCTATATAAACAGGACTTTCGTCCCATATCTTCCTACTTATAGCTAGTTTATTATGCGAAAAAAAATCTCAGCAACTGTAAAAGTTGCCAAGATCTTATTAATCTGATTACCAATCATCATCTTCATCAGATTCTTCTTTTTTCGCTTCTTTCTCTTTTTCTTCCTTTCTAATATCAGAAGATATTTCTAAGCTTCCTATGGTCATGAAACTCATGTCCATATCATTAAGCCATTCCGGCTTGATTACACCATGCTTCATCAATTTTTGCATGGTCTTAATTGTGGTATATATTATACCTTCTTCGTCGTCTATGCACATATTGTACTTAGACTCAACTTTTAATATTCTCTTGAGTAATTTGTCACTATACCCAAGTCCATAAATTCTTATTGGAATCACCTGATCCCAAAGCTTTTTTGTTGTATCAATTTTCTTGTGTTTCTTGCTCATTTTTGTTTCCTCCTTAAATATCATCAGGTACGTCCTTCGCACCTTCAATAAGGTATGGGAATTTTTGCGAAAAATTTAAGGACCTGTAAAAGATCCTTAAATATAAAATTTGGTTATTAAATATTGTCAAACCACTCTTTTAATTCCTTCTGCTCGGTTTCTTCCAAACCAAACACCTCAAAATAACCATATCCATAACATACGTCCAGTTGAATGTCTGGTCCATCATATAGTGTTGTCATTTCATCTCCTGCTGTGTTTCTTACAAAATATATACCGTTCAAATAACCATCTGAACAGTTTACTTCATACTGTATTATCGCTTTAACAATATCCATATCGGATTTGTTTTCATCAATAATTTTTATAATTGTTTTAAAGTCATCTCCTTCTAAGCAGTTAATTCCAAGTTCCTTATCCTTGTTTTTCATACCACTTAAAATTGTTATCATTTCATTTGCTGTCATGTTATTGTTCCTCCTTTTGTGTGTTAAAATATAAAATTGTTTCTATCTATATAAACAGGCTATAAAGCCCATAGTTTTCATTTAATAAAGGAAATTTATGCGAAAAATAAGCATTTGTAAGCGAAGCGAACTATAGTGAAAAACTTCAGACGCTGTATTTCAAGCGCCTAAAGCTGTTAAATATCAACCGGCGTTAATAATAAAGTCGATTGTTTCTTCCGGCATTACATATTTTGCCGACATCTTTTTCATGACTTCATCGTCATTTGCATACTTCTTAATCTCTTTTTCGAAGTATTCATCATATTCTGTTGTTATTGCATTTCTGATACTTGTTGTATCCTGAATGATTATCTGCATAAGATCTGCTATAAGCTGATCCAAGTGTTCTGCTTCCTCTTCGGGAAGTTTTTTAAGTGTTTCATCGATAAATTCAAAACTATCGATGTTTAAATTTGCTTTTTTTGCTCCTTCTCTTAATGTTGCATCTCTTGTACTTAATTTTTCATACATAATTAATGTCCTCCTTTTAATATAAAACATATCTCACTCTCCGTGAGACCATACTTTTCAGCCAACTGGCTGATACTTAATACTGTTGATTCCGCTACTATAGCGGCATAATTAATTTTATTCATGTTTGTTACCTCCTTTTCTATTAAGAACGGACAATTTATGCGAAATATAAATGAAAAACCTAAGGTACTGTAAAAGTCCCAAAGGAATTACTTATTCTAATTCAATTTTTATTTCTGAAATATCATTTATTTTTATTTTTAAATCTGAATATTTCGGTTTCAATTTGTCTGAATCTGTAAAATAATCTCCAAGATATTTGCATAAAATATCTTTGAAATCAAATAATGATACAAAACCATCATCTTCGTTAATATCAAATTCTTTCAATGTTTCAAAATATGCTTTCATACTATCCATACAAAATTCTATGATATTATTTAAAATATCATAATTGTATACTCCTTCATTATTTCCTATAAATTCAATCTCGCTTTCGGCTATTATTAAATTTTTAAATCTTGCTTTTAACGTATATATATAATGTATACGTTTTATTGTATGTATTTCTGTTCTCATTTGTATTCTCCTTTCGTAAATATAAATTGTTAATTGTTCCTATTAAACATCAGAAATATTTACGAAAACCCTAAGGGACTGTAAAAGTCCCAAAGGCTGTTGTTTTTAATCTGTAAATTCAGATATCGCTTCTTCAAGCGTATTAATGTAGTCGCCGTTTGTTTCTACGACTTTTTCGTAAAATTCTGACATTAAGTTTCTCACTTCGTTTATACATTCAATTTTCTTGTTTAAAATATCAATTACTTTTTCGGATACCTCCAATTCCTTTTTAAGTTCCTCATTCTCTTTAATTAATAATTCTTCTTTTGTCATATTACTTTTCATGTGTTTTACCTCCTTTAAATGTAAATTGTTTATTACTGCTACTAAAGGCTAGAAATTAATGCGAAAAAATTGTAAAAAACTAAGGATCTGAAATATAAATTCCAAATCCTTAAGTTTTAATCAATCTTCTTTTACTTTTTCGGTTCTTTTCCTACTTTCAAGTTCATCGAAAATATCATTTACTTTGTTAAATCCTTCATTTCGTATTTTAAACATTTCATCGATTTCTTTTTCTCTTTGTTCTCTAATTCTCTCCATTTCTTTTTCTTCTTGTTTTGTTTTACATATATTATAAGCTATTACACCTATAAGTCCTGCGATTCCTATTACTATTTTTTCTTTTAATTTTCTACTGTAATAGCTGTTTTCTGCTATTTTCTGTAAATTCTTTAGTTCTTTACTTGTCATATAAATTCTCCTTTCTTTGGTTAAATATAAATTAATCCTGCTACTAAGAGACAGTATTTTTAGCGAAAAAATTAAGAAATTGAAAACCTTAAGGAACTATTGCTCATTAGTTCCTTATTGGTTTGTGGATTTCTTTAACGTCTCATCCTCTGGAAAGACATCATTCTTTCCTACATAATATATGTTCTGTGCCTATGCTCACTAGGCTAACATATCTTCTCATTACTATCGATAACAATACTACCGATAGTCCAAAATATAACATTTCTTGGTTTCTCACCTCCTTGTTTAAATATTTTTCCTTGCTGCTTCATTTAATATAGGAAATTGTTGCGATTTGAAAGATTTTAGCAGCTGTATTTCAAGCTGCTTTTTAATCATCTCCTTTCTTCTTTGTGCGAATGATTATCCACATAAAGTTGCTTAATGCATTTTTCTTGTTTGATTTTCCATTCATAGTAATTCTTATCACATACAGAATTACAATTGTATTCACCACATTGGTGTTTACAATTATTACATATGAATTCATTTTCCATAAATATCATCTCCTTTCTTCTTTACCGCATAACGCGATAAATATAAATGTTGCACCGGCTATTACGCCAAATACAATTAGTTTCAGATCATGACGCAATGTCATGTCTCCAATGTACCATAATGTACAAAATACTAAAAATGCTATCACGCTGATAGCTATAATAATATAATCTTTAATTGTAAACTTATACATAGTAGTTTACCTCCTTTCTACTTATAGTATGATTATTGTGCGAAAAATATCAGTAACTGTAAATGTTGTTCCTGATCTCAGTATTAAATTTTGTCGGGATCTATTCCCTCTTTTATAAGTATTTCGCAAAAATGATTTGCTATATCTATAGTTTTAACATATAGATACATATACACAAATATTGCTATTGTTAATATGCCAAAGATTATATCTATTCCAATCTTTGAACCATATATTCCCATTGCCACTGATGCGGCAAACATCATAAATGCCATTACGGCATTTGTTATAAGTGTTATTGTTTTTGTTCTTTTAATTTCTTTCATAGTTATTTCCTCCTAAATATAAATTATTAATTGAAGAGATCTATTTCTCTTCATTAATACCATGTCCATCTTGCGATATGAAGTCTGGAAGACTGAATATGTGTTAGTAAAGTATCTAAAAATTAAGAGACTGACAAAACTGCCAATCTCTTAAATATAAATAAATTACTTCTCTGTAAGTGTTATAAAGCACCTCAGAATACCATCTTTGAGCGACTTTGTCTTAAACTGTATATCGCCGTCTTCATCCGGATTCAAATATAAACCCGTACCTTTAGGAAATTTGTATTTCCTATTTACTTTGTCAACATAAGGTTGACTCTTTTTCATTATCCACTTATTATAGTGGTTATATTTCTCAGAACCTTCTTTAAATGGTTCTGCACCATATTTCTTATAGTATTCCTCATTCCACTTCTCATACTGTGGATTGAGATAGTCTACTAGTTCCTCTCTCGAGGATATAAACGCTCTTTTAGCATATTCTTGTACTACACTAAAAATGTTGTTAACTATTTCTCCTTTCTCATTTGTAAAGTTAAAGTTTACATAATATTGTTTCATATGTTTATCCTCCTTTGTAAAATATAAATTTATTACTGTGTCATAAAGTGTTAGAAATTAATGCGAAAAAATTTTAGGAATTGTATAGATTGCTATTACATTCCTAAAATTGTGAATACTCCGTAGAGTACCATGAGAATACCAATAATCTTATTAGCGTTCTCGTTAAATATAAATTCTGTTTTCTCCATATATGTGTCCTCCTTTATATAAGGTTATTATTTCCCTCATATACAGTATGGCGATGATGCGAAAAATTTTTAGTCCCTGTAATATATGCGAGAGATACTTCCCCTACAAACATATATTACATTTGGACTAAAATATAAATCACACCTAGTCTTAACCGGACTTAAACGAAACACTATTAATAGTATGCAGCATTGTAGTATAAACGTTGTTCGGGGAGTAAAGTAGATACAAAACAAAGGTATTAATTATCAATAGCGTTACCAGATTTGAACTGGTATTAGGTGAGATTTAACATAAATATAAATCACACCTGGAATACAAATGACACGGAAATCATTTAAATTATTTTAAGGAGATCATTTAAACTTGACAAGCATCACTGCAAACCACACATGTATGTCAAATGCATCCCAGATGTAATTTGTTAAAATAAGTTACTTACTCTCATATCTTAGCGGTCTATGAGAGTTTTTACGGCAAGGTTCACCTAAGCAATCGTCGCATGGATTCTCTTTAGGAATATCCTTATCATCCTCTTCGTCAGAGTGTATTACTCTTCCGTCATAAGGAGAGTCGTTTGTAGTCCTATGTTTGCATGTGGGACAATACTCATGAAAGTAAACCTCTTTATAATTATCATTATTCATTAGTTTCTCCTTTTTTTCTCTTATTATCGAGCCAAAGCACACCAAAATATAAATGGTTTTTCACTGAAACAAACCTTCAAAACCCGGCCCCAAGGGACTCGAACCCAATCCACCATAAAGTTGACCGCAACGGCGCCGGATTTAATACAGCGATTGAATCAGTTTTCTAACAATTTCAGCATGCCCCAGCCCAATACAAGAGGTAAAAATGAATAAAGTGGCAAGCGTTTAAATTAGTCG
>Ga0247609_10000468_pt1 | contig 56193 bp, 97 predicted proteins | sample 172DNAGHGlowgp2_FD_193487 | JGI IMG/M metagenome (GOLD analysis project Ga0247609, IMG submission 193487) | Sheep rumen microbial communities from Palmerston North, Manawatu-Wanganui, New Zealand - 1728 DNA GHGlow gp2 | ecosystem: Host-associated > Mammals > Digestive system > Stomach > Rumen ... | reverse complement strand
TTGGAAGATGAAGTTGACGAGAAATACTATGTCAATTCTCCAAAGGCACTTGAACTGATTGAAAGATTAAAAAATGAGGGAATCGACCTAAAAAACTGATAGACCCTCCTGATACGAGGGGGGGGGGTACAGAACAACAGTTGATTTTACAATCAATCAACCAAAAGAAATATCCGTTGCAAACTGCATCAAGGCAAGATATGACGCAGGAATCAGCAACTTTAGAAGGGATGGTTCCGGCATACTTGAATTACAAGATTATACAAAAACTGAATTGTAAAGTTGCTAAGACATTATGTGCCAGAGATTACAAGGGATTTGGTACAGGATGGGACACAATGAACGGAGTTATTGAATGGACATAGTAAAAGTTGGTTCTTTGGAACCTGATAGGAAAATTCAAGATAGTGTTCTTGTCTATGGTGGGGGGGTATATCGCCAACCATTAGGTCAAGAGATTACAAAGGACCTATTAAGGTGTTAGAGGTTGAGGATGGAACAGAAACTGATAATGGTCGGCAACGTCAATAGGGGGGGTGTGGACAATTTGGATATACCTACTACGAACAAGGATTATCTCCCACTATTGCAGCCGGAACTCATGGATATTGTATAGGACATATTTTAATAGAAGAAAATGAAACCGATTCAATTAGGATTTATGGACAACGGAACAGGGAAACACCAGAGTAATACAGTTTGGTATATAGGGGGGATATGCCCTTGTATATCAACTTTAGGAAGTGGAAAGAGTTGTGGTGGTACACAACAGATAAAGGTACTTGTAAATGGAAGTAAAAGTAATAGCACAGATGGACAATACGATAGACCACACGTTTGAATCAGCTAATCGTATTTATGACATTAAAGGAGTTTCACCCACCATCAACACCTGTGGGGGGGGTGGATTACAACCCAAAATTTTGGAGATAAAGAATGAACCAGATAATAGTATTAGGCAACATATACGATGAAACAAACACGTTCTGTTCTAATGGCCGTGTTTATAGTGGGGGGGTATCGCACCGAGCATAGGAGCATCAAACTTTGGACATGAACGATTTGTTTTGGAAACAAAAAAGATAGGTTATATCTGCTCATTAGATATGGGCTGTTCTGAAGAGTTTTTTCACCCAAGTATAGAGATATGTCATGCGATTGTGTCTAACAGACATGATAAAGCAATATTGGAGAGAATATGCAGAAAATAATAAATGTTTATTCTGTAAGGATGGTTAGAACGGAGTTAGGCAAGATGTTAAGAAAAGATTATGAGTCACACAAAATACATCACGGATTCAATGAACATCGTGTAATGGAAGTGGGGGGGTACTATGTAACTCCATTACAACTGTTCAAAAAGATTATCTGATTTGCGAAGAATTAAGGCATATATAGTTGCTTCACGAGGTAGGAATCCTGAAAACCCCTCAGACAGATCAAAAGGAATCCACCTGGTGCAACGATATGAGATAAACCTAAGTGGTATGTGTAACTGTTTAACAAGTGTCAGCAAAGACAATATGGTTTTAGAAATCTATGGGAACAAAAGTGATAGTTTTGGGAAATTATATGAATAGCAATCACGATGCAAGTCGTATTGTTTATATAGGGGGGGGGTGGCTCCTTGCGTAAAAGAAAATCACGGAACAGTAACAGCTATTGTTGAGGTAATAGATGAAGATGGTAAAAATCAAACAGGCAACTAAACAAGGATATGCCTTTTGCAGAGTGGGGGGGGTAGCAGACTTTAGTTACCCAGATAGCAAGACGAGAAGAGGAAGAGTTCAGGGGAATGGAGATATATGTCCGACAATTACATCAGAAGGAATGTGGATATGCAAGATAGAACTATTAGAGCATGGGATGAACAAAATAATACTATCAGAAAAGAAACAATAGGCACAATTCAAACGGATGGAAGTAGTCCAAAACACAACAATAGAATTATAGAGAAAGGATTAAATATGAGTGATAGCACAGAATATAGGATAAGAAAACTTACACCAAGAGAATGTTGGAGATTGATGGATTTTAAGGATGCTGATTTTGAAAAAGCTGCCGAAGTTAATTCCAATACTCAACTTTATAAACAAGCTGGAAACAGTATCGTGTGTAATGTTCTTGTAGCAATCTTAGGACAGCTATTTGAGGGAAAGGAAGATATTTACAAGCAAATCACAGACAAGGAGCAACCATATGGCGAGTAAGTACACGCGCGGAAAGCGAATCAGGACTATAGCTGACTTTTACAAGTCAACCGAAAAGGGTCAACGTATGTTCTGGATATATCAAGGAAGATGGCTTGTAAGACATATAGGATGGCTTGAATCTATGCAATACAGAACTTTGAAGATGTTTATAGACCAATACAATTTATATGAAGCTGTTTTAAAGGAGAATGCCGATGATTGACATAGTAGTAACTGATGCAAGGAAGTCGCGGGTTAAGGAATTGGGTTATGACAAGCTATGGGAGAGTCTAAGAGAAGAACAATACAGAAATTCATATTCCGTACTAAACGATGAATCTACATATTTTAATATGAAATTTTTGTCTGATATTAGTACAACCCTCGCTTTGATTTATGACGAAATGAGAGGGGTTAAGCCGTTTTATGAAAGAGAAAAAGGAGACTGCAAATGATTGACGTAAAACCACCAGAAGAAAGCACAGCAAAAGCAGAGTGTATCGAGGCAATACGGAACGAACTTCACACCAACGATGATACTTATACAGAAGTAAAAACGGAATTGCTAAGAGAAGTTTTGAATGTTTTGACAGCCGAGGAAACGATTAATAAAGTGCTGAATCCTGACGCTTACTACCTTAAGGAAATCAGCAACACACTTAAGGATATTCTGAAGGAAATGAGGAAGAGGAAAGTATGACTCTTAAATGTACCCAAACTGGATCAACAGGAAATAATTATTGGATTGAACATAATAGACAAATACTTCTGTTGGATGCCGGTGTAAAAATAGCTGACATAAAAAAATCTATAGATTATCGAGTGGGCGATGTAGTTGGCTGTTTAGTTACCCACCACCACCTTTGACCATGCTAAATCAGTTAAGGATTTGAAAAAGATGGGTATTCCTGTATGGCAGCCTTATCTGTCAGACAAGGTCAGAATGCGAACAAGGTTAGGTGAATTTGTGGTTGAGTGCTTCGATGTGTTTCATAATAACACACCATGTCGAGCCTACATCATAACCGTAGGAGAAGAAACAATCTTATATGCCACAGATTTTGAGTATGTGGCTTACGACTTACGCAAGAAGAATATCACAGTAATGCTAGTGGAACTGAACTATTCCAGCGAAAAAATATCTGATGACAACGATCATCTTCAGCATTTGGTAAGAGGTCATTCTGAAGCAAAGACAACACTTGAACTTGTAAAGCACAATTCAAAAAAACTGCATACAGTTTTGTTTTGCCACATGAGTAAGTCAGGCGGATTAGATAGAGATAAGGTTGCTCAGATGGTACCTGACTATATTCCGGCATGGTGCAGATGGGGTTGGTGCAAGGATGGAGAAACATACGACATAGACTCTATACCATTTTAGGAGAATAACAAATGAAAAAAGATTTAACAGGACAAAGGTTTGGAAAATTAGTTGTTATAGAAGAAACTGAGCCTTACTATCCTCCAAATTACCATATAACTCAAAAAAGAATAAGAAGGTGGTTATGTATTTGCGATTGTGGAAAAGAAACAAAAGTTATTCAACCATCCTTACTAAATGGGAACACAAAAAGTTGTGGGTGTGGTTGCATAGAGAACAGGGAAAACATACTTGTTAAACCTAATTCTACAAGATGCAAATATCCTAATGAACATAGGTTGAGAAAAATTCTTATTGGGATGCGTCAAAGATGTAATAACCCACATAATAAGTATTATTGCAATTATGGAGAACGAGGCATAAAAGTCTGTGACGAATGGATGGGCATAAATGGAGCAGACAATTTCTGTGAATGGGCATTAAGTAATGGTTATTCGCCCAATCTGACAATAGACCGAATAGACAATGATGGTGATTATGATCCTCAGAATTGCAGATGGGTTAATAGAACCGAACAAATGAGCAACACAAGAAGAAATGTCTATTTTGATTATTACGGAGAAAAATTAACAGCTTCACAAATAGCACGATTAAGAAACTGTGATGCAAAAACTTTGTTGTGGAGATTGCAAAACGGTTGGGAATTAGAGAAGGCAATTAATACACCTAAAAAGCAATATAAGAAAAGGAGAAAATCTTAAATGAACAAAGGAACTTTAATAGGCTTTATATCGAGTGATATTAAGGCTGAAACATTAAATCTTAAGAATGGCGAAACCATGAAAAAGGTTGGCTTCAATATTGCTTGTAATCGCAAAAGCAAGGATAAGTCAGCAGACTTTCCAAGGGTTGTTGCTTTTGGCAAAACAGCCGATGTGATTGAGCAGTATTTAGGAAAAGGACGTGGGGTTATCGTTCAGTTCCATGTGCAGACTAGCAAATACACCAACAAGGAAGGCAAGACTATTTATCAGACAGATTTGATTTGCGATGAAATCGAGTTCCCCCCTGTCAGACGTGATGAAGGTCAGGCTAGTCCTAACAATGACACACACACCGAAAACAATCAGGTTTCAGCACCGGACACCGATTTTATAAATGTGCCAGACGATATTGAATCAGAACTTCCATTCCGTTAAAAGGTGGTGATGATATGGCAACGTCAGATAGAGAGTTTTTCCAGAATATAGGTATTTGTCCTGTGTGTCATAAAGAACCCTTGTATGGCGATGAAAAGGAATGTCTTTATTGCAAGATTATCAGCTATGAGCGAAGCAGAAAATGGCGAGAAGAACACCCTAATTATCACGCGACGTGGCGAATGAACAAATACAATGAACGTTCTAAAAATCACCAATGCACTTATTGTGGAACACCTTTAGATGATGATTACAAATTTAAGATGTGTCCTAAGTGCTTATGCAAAAGTAAATTGGCATTAAGAAAATCACGAGAAAGGAGAAAGCTAAGTGGCTTATAAGATGTAAAAGAAAATGCAATTAATTGAAGATAAGGCACAGAAAATAGATCAGCACGAAATGAAAAATCGGTGGTGGAAGTCACAAGGAATTGAAGTTATGAGATACCCATTGCCGGTTGGTGATTATATTCTGGCTGACGAAAAAGTGCGAGAGTTAATTAAACGAAAACAGAAACGCAATGTTGAGATTAAGAAGATGGATTTTGTAGGCACTTACAAGGTTTGCGTAGACACCAAAAAGGATATTCAGGAACTTATCGGTGACATATGTGGTAAACAGCACGAACGATTCCGAGATGAATGTATGTTTGCTCAAAACAACAGCATAAAACTCTATATCCTTGTCGAGAACAATTCAATAGTCATTAACGAGAGAAAGGGGATTTATTCACCTTACATAGATAGTATAGACAACTTACATAGATATGTGAATCCAAGGCTATTTATATGGCGAGGCGGTAGGCAACTTTATCCGACAGCAACCAAAGGTATAACTCTTAAAAAGGCTTGTATGACAATGACTAAAAAATATGGTGTTGAGTTTATGTTTTGTAGACCGAACCAAGCTGCTAAAAAAGTCATAGAACTATTGGCAATGGGTAACAATATTGAAGCAAGTATTGCAGAAAAGGAGATTGAATATGGCAGAACAGTATTTCCAGGTTGAGGTAATGAATACACCTGAAATAGTTGAAAAGTACGTTGTGGGAAGATTTGACGAAAACACTAATCAGCTGTGGTTTTACGGTTCGTGGAATGACGAGATTAAGGCAAAAGACGTGGCTATTGAAATAGGCGGAATAATGGTTAGGAGGATAGACAATGGAGCAGTTTGAACAGTTTAACAAGGCTTGTGATGAAGTTGAGGACAGAGATTTTAACTTAGCACAGGAAAATGTAATTGAATGGCTTAGAAATTCAGAAACAGCCACAGTAACCTTTACTCAGGGCAGATACATAACCAAGATAAGAAAACTTGCTGAAAAATATCCTGACAAGGTGCAAATAACAGCTGAAAACAAAGATGGTAGCATAGTTGCTCATATTCCTGTTAAGGCGATCAAGATTAACATTATCGAAGGCAGAGAGTTAACCGAAGATGAAAAAAAGGTTATGGCTGAGAGATTTGCAAAGTATAGAGAGAGTAAACAGTAGACTTTACCTTTGTAGCAACAAACACGCTTAACGAAAACGGTCAAAAATCCATTTTTATAGTTTAGTCGATAGTTTATAAGGGTAAGACATAAAATGCGAAAATAGGGGATTTTACAATGGATAAACGGAGAGTATATATATCAGGTCCCATTACGAATAATCCAGACTTCAAATTGAAATTTGACAATGCAGAGAAGCACCTTAAAAAGAGTTTTGATTCGGTGGTAAATCCGGCAGAGGTTTGTTCATTTTTGCCGATGGATTTAGCACATGACGAATACATGAGAGTTTGCTTTGCAATGATGGATTTATGTGATTGTGTTTACTTCCTGAAGGAATGGAAGTATTCAAATGGGGCAAGACAGGAAATGATTTACGCAAAAAATAGGGGAATGGAGATTTTTTATGAAAGCACATCAGATAGAGTTATGCCAGACAATTGCTAATTATTATGGGCATGAAAACCAAACAATGATTGCTATTGAGGAAATGAGCGAGTTAATTAAGGAACTTTGCAAGAAACAGAGAGGTTATGATCGTCATAAAAATATTACTGAGGAAATAGCCGATGTAAGCATAATGATTGAACAGCTTATTAGTTTATATGATTGCAAAAGCGAAGTGTCCAAAATGATTGACTATAAGTTAGAGAGGCAGTTAAGACGTATTGAAAATGAACGTAGATAGGGGTTGATTTAATGTCGCAAGGAATGAATAACGGCTGGATTAAATTGCACAGATCAATGTTAGAAAATCCTACGATAATGAAGGATGCTGATAGGATTGCGATATGGATATACTTGCTCTTATCTGCAACCCACCAGGATATTGATGTGGACTTTAATGGCAAACGTATGACCTTAAAACCGGGGCAATTGATAACCGGAAGAAGGAAGATTGCAGCCGAAATAAAAGTGAATGAAAGTAAAGTGGAACGTGTTTTAAATCGTTTTGAAACCGAACAACAAATCGAACAACAGAAAACACGCCACAATCGGCTAATTACAATACTTAAGTGGGAAGAGTATCAGCAAATCGAACCACTCATTGAACAGCAAGTGAACAACTACCGAACAACAAGTGAACAACAAGTGAACACTAACAAGAATATAAGAATGAAAGAATGTAAGAATATAAAGAATATATATAATGTCCATTTTGACGGTCTATGGAACGAGTACATTCGTAAAGATGGGAAGTCTAAAGCATACCGAATGTACCTTGCAAGACTTAACGAAGGCTACTCTGAGGACGAATTATTATCTGCCACTAAAAATTATATGGCTGAATGTAAAAAACGTGGTACAGAGAAAAAGTATATAAAACTTTGTTCTACATTCCTAGGAGTTGATAAACCTTTTACAGATTATTTAGACAAAGGGGGTGTAGCAGATGAGCCTGGAAGAAAAGTTGAAATCGGTAGCGATGAATGGAAAGAACAATTCCGAGAACAACTTGATGCTGTCAGACAAGACTTGTCCTAAGTGTTTAGGCATAGGCTGGATAGTCGATAAAAACAATATGGCTACCAGGTGCGAATGTTACCAAGACATTCTAACTAATAACCGAATAAGATTTGCCAACATTCCTGAAGCATTTAAGGATATGAGGCTTAAGTCATTTAAGGCTAGTTATTACCGGGATAAGAATACTCTTAAGTCAGTTATTAGCACCATTAAGTATTGGTTGGATCATATTCAGGAAATGAAAGAACAAGGGTTAGGGTTGTATTTATATTCTGAGACTAAAGGTTCTGGCAAAACTAGAATGGCAGCAAGTTTAGCGAATGAACTTATTTATGAACACGATATGACAGTTAAGTTTGTTACAAGTCTGGATATTATTGCTGAAATTAAATCAACGTGGAATAGAGACAATGAAGAGTTTTCTTCAGAAGGTCAGCTTATTAACTACCTGAACAACACCGAGGTCCTTGTTATTGACGATTTTGGCACAGAAAAGCACAACGGCCAAACAAGTTGGATAGACGATAAGTTTTACCAGATTATTAATACAAGATATACAAAGCAGTTATTAACTATATTCACAAGTAATTATGAAATTAAGGACCTTATGTATGACGATAGGATCATTAACAGAATTATTGAACGTACATATCCTGTCAAGTTTCCTGAAGAATCCGTAAGAGAGGTTATAGCTGCAATACGTCAGGAAAACATCAAAAAGGGAATGGGGGTATAACAATGCGAAACGAAGAGTTACCAAGTGTAGACAAGGTTAAGACCGGTGAAAATATCAAAAGGCTTATGAGATTAAATCACATAACCATAAGTCAGATGCAATTAAGGATGGAGATGGCAAGTGCGACAAACATATATTGCTGGTGCCGTGGTGAGTTTTTGCCAAGTCCGGACCGATTACTGCAAATGGCAAGGATGTTTAATTGCAAAATAGACGATATATTGGTCGAAATGGAGGATATAAAAAATGACTAAGTATCAGATAGGCGACAGATTTGTTGCAGAGATTACAGATGTAGACGATCAGGGAATGGGAGTTGCATATACACTTAATGACAACTTTGTTTGTAACGAATATACGTTAGATATGTTTGAGTTACAAGAGATTGTTCCCCTGTCAAAAGAACTAGAGATAAAGAGTGAAGAGAAAAAGACATACACACCCGAAGATTTAAAGAACCGAATATTTATGCTCAGTAAGTTGTTGGCACAGACTATTGAGAAGTACGAGGAAATAAATCAGGTGTTGAATGTTGGAGTGCCAAGTTTAGATGAAACATTAAAGGATTATAGCCTATGAAAGAACTGTTAAGACTTTTAATTATAGCGTTGATACTTGCTATATTATTTATCCTTTGCCTTATTTGGGTAAGCCAGATTGAACCGGACAAGAATGGATTGTTGCGAGGTGGAGACACAACTTATGTGATTTATGAGTATGAGCATAAGCAACTTGTGGACGAAGTACCGGCTTATCTGTTTGATGATCCTGAAATCGTGATGGAAGTCACCTTGGCTACACCTTGTCAGGCTATCGAGGAACCACAGAAAAAGGTTGAAGTGTTTGTGAACTATGCAAAGAAATACCATTTAACAAGGCAGAGTGGGGTGTTTAATGGCCCATCAGGAAAAGAAACATACTACAACCTGGATATGAGTCGATGTGTAAGCATAATGCGAAGTATAGGCTTTTCTGAGGACGACTACCCATATTGGGTTAGGTCAGATGGTGCAAAGATGTTAGGCGATTACGTTATGTGTGCAGCTGAATTAAACACAAGACCTAAAGGCACAGTTTTAAAGACAAGTATGGGGTTGGCAATAGTAGTTGACACAGGAACATTTGCATATGGAAATCCATCGCAGATAGACATATGTACTACATGGTAGGAGGTTAGCGAATGAAAACGATAATTTGTGATATATGCAAAAAGATGATTTATGAGAATGGCGTTGAAATCAAGAAAAAAGAAATCATAGCCCGAAAATATAAGTTTGCTGTTGGGTTTCAAAAAATGTATGCGGAAACGACAATGGATATTTGCGAAAAATGTCTAAACAAGATTATGGCAGAACTGGAGGGCGAAGAATGACACTTGACGTATTAGGGACACAATACATTTTGACTATGGTTTCAGAACCATACATGAAAGATGCTGACAATCTAGGCGAATGTGACAGATATAAAAAAACTATCAGAATTAACAAGGATTATTTTGGGCAAGAAGATATAAGCATACTTGCCGAATTTAAAACCATACGACATGAGTTAATACACGCATTTTTGCATGAAGCAGGACTTGATTGTTATTCAGAAGATGAGGTGCTTGTTGATGCACTTGCGACTCTCATTCCCAAAATAATGCTTTGTTATAAGTTAGTAGAACAGGAGGTGGATGCAGAGTGAGAAACACCGAAATAGTCGACAGGATAAAAGCCACCATTGACCAGTTTTACAGTTACCCACAAGAAATCATTGAAAAAGAGGAACTGTATTTCATAGGCGGAGTATTGCATACAGCTTTACACCTGATACCTACAAAGGACTATTACGAGGTTAAAGAGTACATTTACAGAACTTACGGATATGATCCAGGCGGTTGCACAGATGGGCAGATACAATTTTATGAGATTATATAGCAGAGGGGAATGATAGCGAATGACAAATGAAAAAGCACGAATCGTTATTGGAAATATACCTATAAAACCAGAAGTATTAGATGATTGCTATGATATTACAGAATATCAAGAAGCAAAAGCAATGGCAATCAAAGCATTAGAGCAACAGTCTTGTGGGGATGCTATCAACAGAGAAAAGGCAAGACAATTCCTGTATGAAAGAATCGACAGGCTTAATGACGATGAACTCTACGACATATTTTCAAGGATTATAGATGATATGTACAATGAGTTGCCATCCATAACACCACAGCCGAAGATAGGAAAGTGGATAGATGATGGATGGTATGCGGAGGGACATAGTGAACACGCTTATAGATGTTCAAAATGTGATAAAAATTATATTGGATATGTGGGGGAACATAAGTATTGCCCTAACTGTGGAGCAAAGATGGAGGTAGAAGAATGACAAAAGAAGAAGCAATAAAGAATCTTAAAAAGTTAAAGTCCTATCACAATGGGAGTTATGGAACAGCTATTGATATGGCTATCAAGGCATTAGAGCAGACAGGTTGGATTCCGTGTAGTGAGAGGTTGCCATTATGCGAACAAGAAGTTCTAATATGTACCCAAAGACGGTCTATTGATGGGAAAACAAAATCTATAATAACATCAGCTATTTACGAAGATGGAAATATGCGAGAGTGTAATTCTCGTTGGCATTGGGAAGATATAGAGTATGAATCATGGGATGAAGAAGAAGACTGTGGGATTATTCCTGAAGGATGGTGGGAATACAGACATTATAATCCTGACGAAGTTTATAACAATCTTGTTGATGATTTTATTCTTGCATGGATGCCACTACCAGAACCATACAAGGCAGAAAGTGAGGTAAAAGCTGATGAAAATTAAGAAATACTTTGAATATGATGCGGATTGGGATGAGATAGCCGATGAATTTACCGCAAATGATTCAGCTTATCAATCACAAATACTTAATAGAATCGGTGAAACTTTTAAAAAATGGTCTAAAGACAAAACAAGAACAACAACATATATTCAGCTTTTAGAGATAGCCGAAGATTTAGATGATGATGGTAAGTGGTTTATTAATACTTTACATGATTATATTCAGGAGGTAAACGCAGATGAATGACGCGTGGAATTGTTCAGGTAGTTTTACATTACACAGCAACTTAACAAAAGAGGATTGGGATATGATTACCGATGCTGAAATGGAAAACACACCGAGAATTACGTTTAAAACTCCAAAATGTAAAGAAATAGTATATGTGAATGTGGAAAATCTAATAAATCGAATATACGAAGAAAGAACTGTTAACAACAATATATTTATAGAGTTTGACAGGCTTGCGGAAATTATAAGACATTTTGGGGAGGTAAACGCTGATGAAAAATTGTAGTAAATGCTTTTGGTGTAGAGTAGCATTTAATCCAAAGTATATTTACAAATGCAAGATGGGTAAGCACTTATTATTCATAGGCAAGAACAGTAAAAATTATATGAATAGACCAAAACTGCACGGTTTTAGATGTAGATATTGGAAAGAAGGGATAAACGCTGATGATGGAGATAGTGATTAAGATACCTGAAGGTTTAAAAGATGTTTTTGAAAACCGAAATGTTACGGCACTTGATGTTGAGGAAATGAGAATGGCAATCAAAAATGGCACACCACTATCCGAGCATCACGGAAGGTTGATAGATGCGGATGCTATTCCGAGACATTTAGTAAGAGATATAGATGAAATAGACAAACAACCAACCATCATAGAGGGGAGTGATGTCTAATGAAAATAGAGTTCACACTTAAATCATCACCATTCGATTGGAATGACAACTTTTCTGAAGTAGCAATCGAGGACTTTAACGGCATTAGGGATAAACTAAGCTACGGAACTTGCCAATCAATAGGAATGGCTCTTGCAAAGTTGGAGATACTTGAGAAACAAGGATGTAAGGTAGAGGAGAGTGATTCAAAAGATGCAGAAGATGCAGTTTGTTATGGATGTAGAGGGTACGGAGATGATTACTATATAGATGAACATGGTGATTTGGTTTGTTATTGCCCAGAATGCCCATTTAATCCATTTAATGAGGAGGATGCGGAATGACAAGAGGAAGTTATACAAGAGATTTCTATTTTATCCCGACAATTCTATACCATAACGGAGACGGAATATATGCACGATTAGAATTGGCGTGGTTGAAGTGGTATGTGGGGTTTTGTTGGACTAAATGCAGAAAGTGAGGATGTGGAATGAATATTAACCTGATAGGCTATTACGATCATTTCCCAAACCACAAACCGTTGCCATTTGAGAATTGCGTGGATATGTACAATGACGAGTTTGTTAAACAGGCAACCGAGGGTAGTTGTGCGTTGCTGATTGAACCTAGAAGCATATGTCCAAAATCCTATGAGTATGTGGAGAAGAACCATAAGAAGTTTAAGTATATATTCACTCACGACAGTAAGCTGCTGGAAATGTACGACAATGCAAAACTGATTCTGTGGGGAATGGGAAATGCCAATTACAGTTGTTCAAATGATGTCCAGAAAACAAAGTATATATCTATGGTGTCAAGTGACAAGGAACTTTGCGAGTTTCATATAGCACGAAAAGAATTGGCACGAAAAATAAAAGATAATCCGTATGTAGATGTTTTGGGAACAATTGATGGTGGTTTATTTAAGAATACGTTTCAGATATATGCAGAATACAAGTTTTCAATAGCGTTTGAAAACTACATAGATGATTATTGGTTTACAGAGAAAGTCTGCAACTGTTTTGCTAACAAAACAATTCCTCTCTACTATGGTGCAAGAAAAATAGGTGACTATTTCAACGCAGATGGAATTATACAGTTTAATTCTCCTGACGAGATTTACGATTTTATCAATAAAATCAATTCACCGAAATATCTGAACAAGATGTATTACACCAGAGAAGAGGCTATAAACGATAACTATGAGAGAGTAAAACAGTTTCCGGATTTTGAAACATGGTTTTTTAAAGAATATGGAGAGTTATTAAATGAGTGTTAAGTTAAGTATTATTATCCCCTGTTACAATGCAGAGCCATATATACATGAGTTGTTAAACTGCATACACCCACAAATTAGTGATGAAGTAGAAGTGATTGTGATTGATGATGGCAGCAAGGTTCCTGTAAAAACTGATTATGATTTAATCAAAGTAATCAGACAAAGAAACGGTGGCATCAGTAAAGCAAGAAATAGAGGGTTGGAAGCTGCACACGGTGAACTAATATGGTTTGTAGATGCAGATGATTTAATAGCCGAAAATAGTGTAGACTTGCTTTTTAAGACGTTAGAAACAAAGGATTTTGACTACATAGACCTATCCTGGAAGTCTTTAGAAGATGATAGATTTATATTCAAACTATATTCAGATAACGACAGTTTATCTAATCCTAGTGCTTGTACAAGGGTGTTTAAAAGGTCTTTTATAGGTGATACACGGTTTCCTGAAAATAAAGATGCAAGTGAGGACGAGGATTTTACAAGACACTTAGGTATAAAGTCTGCAAAGCACGTTTGCATCTCAGAGTTTATGTACTTTTACAGGACAGAAACACCGGGAAGTAATTCAAAGAGGTTTCTGAACGATGAATGCGAGACTAAACGAATAGGCTATTATTTTAAACGTGTGACTAAAGATATGGCCTATTTGATAGACGAGATCAGAAAAGAAGATGAAACAAACGAAGTATTCTTACTGACAGAACGTAACGACTTGCCGGAACTTAACAAATACTGTCAGATATGGTGTCCTCCAAAGCCTTTAAGGGTTATGGAACGTAGGGGAGAACCTAATAGATTTTTTACAGTAGTGCCAAGACCTATAAAGACTCAGGTGGTTATATACAGGTCAACCATAGATGTTATAGGTGGTATAGAGACATTTATATATTCATTCTGCAAACAGTTGTCGAAGTATTACGATATTACGGTTTTGTATGACAACATTGCAAGTGAACAGTTGGTTAGGCTTATTGAAATCTGCCCTGTCATAAAGAATAATCCAGCAACGCCAATAGTTTGTGACACACTTATAATCAATTCGATTGGCGAGAATATACCAAGAAACATTTCGTTCAAGAAAACAATCCAGATGGTTCATTGTCTGAAACAAAACAATTGGAGAGTGCCACAGGATCGTGATGTGATAGTTAACGTGTCTCAGGCAAGTAAGGATAGTTTTGGAGAACAGGCAAAAGATGGCATTGTAATCCACAACCTAACCACAGCTGAGAAAACACACAAAGCATTATTATTGGTGTCAGCTTTAAGGGTAGGTGCAAGTGACAAACAGGGCAATGATGAACGATGTGTTAAGTTTGCAAGGCTTTTAGACAAAGCTGGAATAGAATATGTCTGGTTGTATTTTGGAACAAAACAAATGAAAGATGCTCCTGAGAAAATGATTTATGGTGGTTTGAAGCAGAATATAAAACCATATATAGCAAAGGCTGATTATTTAGTGCAACTTTCAGGTTCAGAGGCTTTTTCATACAGTTTGCTTGAATCTCTGGAATTAAAGACTCCGGTTATAGTAACTCCCCTGTCACAGAATGAAGAAATGGGGATTAAAGACGGAATCAACGCACACATAGTACCTTTTGAAGTAGATGGATTTGACGTTAAGAAAATCCTTAAAATACCTAAGTTTGATTATAATCACGACAACGCAGCCATAATTAAACAATGGCGAGAAGTGTTAGGAAATACCAAACCAAAGGGTAAATATAAGCCGAAACAGGAAATTGATGTTGAGGTTATGGTTGAATACAAGGACCTACAACGTGACGAGTTAATGAGAATAGGAACCAGATGCACTATGAAATCTGCTAGAGCATATGAATTGGCCGGAAAAGGATTTGTAAGATTCCTGGAATAAAGGTGGTGATGGTGGTTTGGACAACAGAATATCGGACTCTCAGATATTGAATTATCTTGCAGAAAATGGTATCATTGACCCTACCATCGTCACACAAAGTATAATCAAGATGGAAAAGCAAAGATACCTGGATATGCATACTCACGACATATGGCTTGCGAGTGATGGATATTGGAAAACCAAAGTAAAGGAGAGTGATGGACATAAAAGGCTGATAAAGAAAAAAGACAAATCAGACCTTGAGGATGCTGTGATAGAACATTACAAAAGGCTTTCTCTAAAAGATAATTCATTTAAAACAAGATTTGAGATATGGATAGACCGGCAAAGGAATTGTGGCAGAAGCGAGAACACGATACTTAAGTATAAATCAGACTACAAAAGATTCTTTGAAGGTTATCCAATAGAACTAAAAGATATAAGAAATATAGATGACGAGATATTATCTCAACACATAATTTCAGTCCTGAAAGAAAAACCTATAAGGTGGAGAGCATTTAAAGACATAATGGGATATACAAGTGGTGTTTATGATAAGGCTGTTAGGGATAAGATAATTCCTGAGAATCCTTTTAAATACATAGACTTACCAATATTCAAAAAATATTGTTATATCCCCCCTGTCAAGACAACTACTCAACGAATACTTACAGAAGAGGACACACACACCCTATTAAATAAAGTCAGACATCCGGTAGCACACAATACAAACAGAATGTGCTGCTTTGCAATCGAAATGGCAATATATACCGGAATGCGAGTTGGAGAGTTAGCCGGACTAATGTGGGATGATGTTATCTTTGAAGAAGATTTGATTATTATTAGACATTCCGAGAAGTATGACAGGGCAACGAAGCAATCAATTATAACCACGACTAAGACAGGAAAAGAAAGAATATTTCCCTTGGTGGACGATATAAAGACTTTGTTGTTTAAGATTAGGAGTTATGAAGTTGATCGTGGATGGCTTGGTGAATATGTCTTTATGGATGCAGATGGACGTTTGACTAAGAGTAAAATCTCAGATTCAACAAGAAATTTGACAATGTCTGATGATTTTACAAGTATTAAATCAATTCATGCGATCCGCAGAACATTTAATAGCAAAATGAAATGCAATGGAGTTTCAACTACCGTTGCAAGTAGTTTATTAGGACATACGGAACGAGTGAATGAACAAAATTATACTTATGACGTGTCAGAATTAGCAGATAAGAAATTGATAGTAAATGCAATAGTAACGGCGAGTAACGGTTAAAAAGTGTCGAAAAACAAGTAATTTATTAGGTTTGTGTGTGCCGGTGGCGGGGGTCGAAGGCTGAACACAACTTAAAAATGGCTAAAATAGGCGCTTCGTAACGATTAGTAACGAAATAGTAACGGAATCTATGAAAGGATAGTGTGTGACGATGGTTTTATGGTTCCGTTAATAAGAGCGCTTATGCGCTTATTTTTGTATAAAGGAGAATGTATATTATGTATCAGGAAGTATTAATTGAAATTGATGAATTAGGAAATACAATACCTGTTAGGGTTGAAATGATAGATGGTGAGCATATTATAACCATTGATGGAGTAGAGTGGGCGAGAACTGATAACCAGGTTCATGCAACTGTGCTTTTTCATATGATCGCGGACCACATAACCGAATATATGACCTACAAGAAAAATTAACCCAAAAACGAACGATTATTTCAAGGGTGGCATATTTATACCCTAAAGGTATAAAAACGCAAAATTAACGTGTTTGGGATTGAATGAATAGGGATTTTGAACCATAAACAGAAAGTCTCCCCTGTCAGCGAATATGCTGATGGGGGATTTTTTATTTTTTAGCACACACACCCTAAAGTTTGCTGACAGCAAAGTTGGGTTGATTTTGACACGAAAAACTCATATAGAGGGTATGTTAGACTCATTCTTGACATTTGTGATAATTAAATGTTATATAATTATTTGTCTAGGTTCGAGTAAGATACCACTTTCCGAAAGGAAACTTAAAACCACCCCTGTCAGATTATTTTCCGGCAAGGGTGGTATTTCATTTATGACACACACATAAACTTTATTCAGCTTCTTTTTCGGCTATTTCTTTTCTGAGATTGTACCAGGTCATACGGCTCTTAAATCCCATTTGCTTACAAGCATCAGTAACGGTTAACTTCTTTGCGTTGATTTCTTCGTCAAGTCTTTTGAACTCTTCAAAATCAATATCACACTTTCTGAATGATCCGCGTTTTTTTGCTTCTGCAATTCCTTCCAGCTGTCTCTCCAGCATATTTGTTCTTTCAAACTCGTTGATTGCTCCGATCATTGTAAGCATCAGCTTTCCGGTAGGAGTAGAGGTGTCAAGGTTCTCTTTATTACTGATGAGAGCAACACCTTTATCGTTCAATAATTCAACTAACTTCAGAAGATCAGATGTACTTCTTGAAAGTCGGCTGAAGTCGTGAATGTGGATTGTGTCACCTTCCTGTACAGTAGAGAGTAGTCTCTGTAACTCTGGTCTGTTTGTATTCTTTCCTGATACCTTTTCTACAAAGTAGTTCTCTTTAGGGATGTTATATTTCTCCATTGCTGCAAGCTGTCTTGCTTCGTTCTGATCGATTGTTGAAACTCTGATATATGCGTAATTCATATGTCCACCTCCATAATGTATAATATGTTATAACGTGTTATACACATAATATATCAAAAAACCTCCCCTGTCAAGTATTTTTTAACAAATATGTTCAAACTATTTTAAACACACACATATCAATTTTTTTTGCTCCCAAATCCACCCCTGTCAGGATATTCTCTATGAGCCTAAAATTATGATCCTGGACACACACACCCTAAAATTTTTTATCCTGATCCTAGAAAATTTTTTTTGAAATTTTTTTCTGGAAAAATCACCCCTGTCAAGACATGACCGGATATATGGAAAAATCGAAAAATGGCACACACACCCCATTTTTTAAGGTCCCCATTTTAGGTGTAAAATTTTAGATGTCAGGATATTGGTATAAATGACATAATAATGATATTATATATTGGGTGTCATATGGTGCCGTGTGGGTGCCGTTTCGTCCGGACCTGGTATGGCGTCCGGTGGTTATATGCCACTATAATCCCTTTAAATGGCTTATAATTCGCTTTTTGTGTGTTAGTGGTACTTTTATAAGGGTATGAGATAAAAAGCCGTAAAAAGGGCGTTTTTGTGCCTTGTGTCTTTTGATGGAGCAAACAAAAACAACCCCGGCGGGGCTGTGATTATAGAATACTGTTATATACTTGTTATATGGCTCTCATTTGCTCTTAAAATGATCCTATTATGAGTTACTTCAGTAAATCAAAAAAGGCTTTTAAAAGCCTTATAAAAGGCGGTTATACTGTCAACCGCCTATAATATCAATTAAATCTTTAATTGTTAATGTTTGGACTATTTGCAGCGCCTCGCGTCCTTTTTTGCCCTGGTTCATTAAGATTTTACCGGCCTTTATTTCAAGGGGGCGGCGGTCTGGTTCGATTTGCTCCGGTGTCAACTCATAATTGTTAACAACTTCTTTTGTGAGTGCTTCAGGATATACCACAACGGCCCACGCCTCACGGCCTATTATTTCAATATATGTTTTTTTATCGTAATTTTTAACAGATGTTGCACCGGCTGGAATCGCGCCCGGTGTGGCTGGTCTTTTGGTTAGATAATATTTATACATAGTATAACCCCCTTTTAATATTTAATTGTTGTATAACAGCCTGGTTCATAGTTTAAATAATTATCTTTTAAATATATATTAATATGAGAGAGCGGCAAAGGATCGCCGGCCGCGTCTGTTGTAAATGTGGTTTTTTGAATGGCCCCGGCTGCCTGAGTGCTTAAAGTATATATATAATATAGGTGTCCTTCTGTTGTTGCCTTTACTGCATCAATAACACCATTAAATAATTTATTTAATAAATCATTAATGATTGTATTGTTTTTGTTTTCTTCAGTTTCAAGATTTTTTTCTGCCTGATCTTCTTCAGGAGTTCCAACCGCTAAAAACATTTTTATAGTTAACTCCGATAAATCCTTAATAGTATATGTCATAATAACAACCCCTTTTTTATTTATAAAAAGCAACCGCCGGAAGTGATCCCGGCTTTGCTTTTATATGTCTAAGTAATCACGAACAATTCTTTTTAACATTTCATCACCCATATATTTAACTGTATCCGGGTTTGTTCGTCCCTGTATGGTTAATACATATCGTGCTTCATTTTCCCATTTTTGCCGCCCTTCTTCAGGTTCTGCCGGTGGTGTCTCTGGTATCTTTTCGGGATCCGCTGACACCTTGCAAGCGGTCAAGAACTTATTAAAAACCCCGGTGCGGTGGAGCAGTAAGCAAGTTATAATTATAATCGCGGTTGCTGTCATGCTGTCACCCCCTTAAAATTTATAATATTTTGTTTCGCCTATTTTTAGGCTGTCGGCGTCTTTTGTTAGGTCTACGCCCTCAAATTCTAGGGCTTCAGCTATGGATAGTTGACCATAACCCCAGCACTCAAAATGTGCGTAAAACTCGGTATCGTTTATTTTTTTAATATATCCTTTTAACATCGTTTACACCTCCCTTTTGTTATGCTGCTGTTGTGGTGTCAATATAGCCAAGATTTACAAGTGCATAAATCATGTAAGCTACTTTTGTATATTTTTTTAAATATCTTTCGTGCCTATATTCTTTTGTTATGTTCCTGTTGTGATTTTTAAAAGTTGCCGCGCTTACAATGTCAAGTCCTTTTTCGTCTATGTTATGAAGAGTTATGTGCCAGCCGTTGCCGTTTTCGTCTATGTATTCCAGGCAACCCCAATTTTTGCCTATAGTCATATAATTGTATACATGGCCCCAATAATTCATTTTTATGGTGTAGTTTCGATCATATCCGCGCCAATAATTATTTTTATTTTCTTCGATTGCAAAAGCAGCTGTTAACCACATGTTAATATTTGCTTTTTCTGTTGGGCTTTTCATGTCTTTATTATAGTTTACTCTCATTTTTTGATCCCTCCATTTTATAATATTTTTTTCAGGTATACCCCGGAGCCGTGGCGGGCGGCTTTTCGTTCTCCGTCCGGGGTTGGTGCTTTATGCTGTCATTTCGTCCGCGTCCTCGTCTGCCTCGCGTCTCTCGATTGCTTCGTCAATGTCATCCTGGATTTCGTCCAGCGCTTCGGCTATAGCCTGGCCGAGATAGTAGCATCTTATTGTTACGTCCCACCATTCGGCGCCCATCTCGTAACCGGCTTTAATCTCTGGAGTATATCCGAACTCTGCCGCTACTTCCTCGATGAGGTCCATGTTGTGACAGAGATTTTCTTCTGCCTCGTAAGTGCTGAATGTATAGCTGCCGCTTGCGTTTCCTGTGACTGCGTCCTCTGTCCAAAGTGTATCATTAAGATATTCTTCTATCTCGTCGCGATCCTCAAACTGTCCTGTTATGATGTCGTGTTCAAGGTCCATGTTGTACTCAATCCACTCTTTTACATCGTCCTTAACTGCTTCTAAATAATTATAAGTATTTGCCATTTTTCTATCCTCCTATTATTTTATATTTAAATGGTTTTGTGATTTCTTCAGGTCTGCCGCCGTAGTGCCGGACTGTTGCGCCCTTTATATCCGGCGGCTACTGTCTATCACTTGTTTACTTGTTATACATATAATAATACTATAACGTGTTTATATCAATATGCAATATAAACAATAATATAACGTGTTTATTGTATATATTGTATAACGTGTTTATATTGATATACATATTGCACAACAAAATATATTATTGTATGTATATATAGCATGGTTATATATGCAACTTATACAAAAGTTTATATATAACTTGTAATATAAATGTTTATATATTATGATAATTTACAATAAAATATTATAAAAAGGGGGTTGACATTATGACCAAAACGCCGGAATATACCAGAAAAGCGATTGATAAATATAATAAAAAGTATGATCGTATAACTGTTAATTTCCCAAAAGGAACAAAAGAAAAAATAAAAGAGTTGACCGGAGACACGGCCGGCGGCTTTGCGGTCAAGTGTGTTATTAATGAATTGCAGCGCCTGGGTTGGTGTCCTGAGGATCAGGAAAAAATAACAGAATAAAAACAGGAAAAAGGATCAGCTTCAGCTGATCTTTTTTTGTTCGCCTCGGATCACTTCAGACATAAATCAAAGTATTAAAAATCAGATAATTATATCAAAAATATTGTTTCGTGCATAAAATCCGTCTACCGATTATGTGCAAAGACCTTTACAAGATCCGCCCGGATTTGGTACGAATAAAGCAAGAACAAAATCAGGTTATTATATAACACCTGATATTATATTAGGGGTGATCTAATGCCGGGTAAAATACCAAATGATAAATATATAGATATTAACACAGTATGTAATGACATAGATATATGTATAGATAACTTTTTAAATGATATGAATATAGATAGAGACTATAAAAGCATAGTTAATATCAAACATTCAACCATTAATTATTTAATGTCATATATCTATCAAACATTATTTAAACCGAATGAAACATTATGCAATAATCAAAAATCATATATTGACTATAATAATATAGAGTTGTTATCTGTATTAGCAAATAAGTTTATTAATATATGTCAATATTTCAATAAATCACTAGGTTTAATATCATTTGGTTATATGATAGGCGTTAGTTCGTCCACTTTGTATAATTGGTTGAATAATGACGAAAAGGCAAACCCTAAAAGGTTGGAGATATTAAAATATATACAAGACGGCCACAAAGTGCAACAAATTGCAATATTAAATGACACACCGGTTGGTGCTTTGTCCGTTGCAAATAATGATCATGAAACCGGCCTCGAATGGTCAAAACAAACGAACAACCAATTGACCGCAAATACAGTCTATCTCATACCGTCGGAACGTGTGGACAAATTAAAGTTAACTACAAATGATGTATAACAATTAGGGTTATTATACATTTTACTATTTTGTAACCATTTTGTAACATTTTCGGACCGGTTCCGGGGATGGTTTCAAGGGTGCCGGGGGTGTTTTGGGCCAGGGTTAAAAAATCGCGGGGGAACCCCCTTCAGCAGAGAAAAAATAAAAAATCTTCTCAACGGAGAAAGAGAAAGACCCCTCATACTCCCGAAAGAGAAAGAATATAATAAATAAATAGTGAACTGAGGATGTGGGTTATGAGTACATCAGTTGTGTGGATAATAGGAATAATCCTAATAGTGCTGAGTATAGTGTACGTAGTTGTTCAGAGAATAAAAGAGAATCGAACAACATACACCATAGAGCATATAAGCTATGAGTATCCAACAGAGGATTATGGGAGTTGGAAAGTAGAAGTACCTGAAAGTTCCGAACACGATGTAGATGTATTCAGGACAGCAGATGGAGTTCTGCATAGAGTAGTTAAGTGAGGGAAAGATATGAGTTATATACCAGACTGTCGAGAGGATGAAAATTACAACGAGAAGTATTTAGGAGACATAGATAGCGAATTTGTGAGAGGATATGACTATGCAGTAGAGCAGATAGTGAACCTGATAGAGAATAACAGCAATGTCTATCCAGAACTCGATGATATACTTGACTACAATAAGGCTGTGGCCTGTGTAAACAAGAAGAAGATAGTTAAAGAAGCGATTGAGGAATGGGCAGAATCGCAGAGAAACGAACTCATTACCTCGATGATAGACTCGATGGACGATGCCGAATACGAGAAGAATAAATCGGCAGCAAACGAGAATTAATTTCGTACCGGACGAAATTCCGGGTGTAGAGTTCTAAAGAGAATAAGGTGAGTTAGGAGTAGGGGCGGTAAAATGACAGATAACAGGTGTCCCAGATGTGGACATGAGGATATAAAATGTTTTGAGAGAACAAAAGGGCAGATTAAGTATATAGTCTATGTTTGCAAGAAATGTAAAAGTGTAACACGGAGGAAAATAATAGGCTAATGTTAGTAGCAATAATGATCCTGTTAATAATAGCGGATTTAGGAATATTCTTAACAATGCTTATGGTAGCTGCACTTGTTAGCAGAAAACCTAAAAACATTGAGGAAGCACAAGCTGATTTATTTGAGGCTTGGGGAGATTCCGTAATAGAAGAGTGCAAGAAGTAGATACTTCTTCCATATACAACACCTTTCATAATAAGCCTGGTAGCCTGAAGTGGCTGTTAAGAGGTTTCAAGACCTCGCCAGGTGATCGAATCTTTTACGTTTGCCATACGTAAGATTCCTCTAAGAACGATGAGTAAGCAACTCATATGTCAACCCCCAAAGCGTTTACCCTGTACGCACATCAGAGATGTAAAACAGGGTAAAACTTTAATGTGAGGTGGGTAATATGAAACCACAAGCATCATGTAAGAATTGTACTAAACGAAAAGTGGGCTGCCATGATCGGTGTGAGGAATACCAAAAATTCAAAAAAGAAATGAGAGAATGGCAAGAATACTTGGATAAAGAGTACGTTCAGACAAGGCGTATTTTGATGATAAGGCGAGTAAAAATGTTGGTAAATATAAACATAAACGATAACAAGTGCAACTATGTTGAATGTGTGCATTATCTGGAAGGCGAATGTCAAGATGATGCAGCAAGGAATGATTGTATCGACATAGCAAAAGGTGTACTTTGCATAGAAGAGGTTAATAATGAGTGATAATGTTGTTTCATTTCAAGTAAAAAATTCTGTTGAAGGCCGTGTATCAAAATTGATAGTTAACAATGCTGATAAAATAGCACACGCCTTAATAAATGGAAAGGATGTTGAGATAAGGAAAACATCAGCCGGAATATCGGTAACTGAGTTAAGAAAAAGAATAATAGTTAAATAAGACAGGTAAATGGTATATCCGTGATGGTGGGTATATAACAAGCGATTGGTGCTTCTATTTTTTGTATGGAGGCACTTTTTTAGTGAGAAAAGATTGTAAAAATGCTTATAAAACGGTAATAGATGCCATAAGGTCGAAAAAAGAAGCAGATATTGAGGATTTCAGAGATTTATTTGCCATCTGCAATCATGGTTTCCTGAACGATGCAGAGAACAAGGAAGAATACAAGAAGTATTCAGACTATGTTAAGGAAACGGCTTTAAGGCAAGTTGAAAAGCAAAAAAAGATTGCTGATTCTTGGCGAGGACTTTATTGGGACACCTTAAAGTTAGAATCGTTTTGGTTTTTTGAGTCGTACCTAATCTATATGGAGCATAAAAGACCATATGAGAAAAGGTTTTATGAACCAAGGGCAAAAACCTTAAAGATAGTGGTAGATGATTTACAAGCATTAGAGGATAGCAAAACCCAAAAAATGCTTACTGAATCTTTACCAGCAAGAACAGGAAAGTCAACCATAATGGTATTTTTCGGTTCTTGGATATGCCTTAAACACCCGGAGTCTCATAATGCTATGGGTACACATTCTGGATTTTTGGCGGATCACTTTTACAAGGAAATGTTAGACCTAATGACAACACCTGAATACTGTTTTGAGGAACTATATGCCTATTTTCAGCCAGGCAAAAAGTTTATTGAGGATAAATCTGCTGAAAAAATGACAATATCCTTTGTAAACAAGGGGGATTTTCCAACATTTACATTCAGGGGTATTGATGGTACATGGACCGGAGCGATAGATATTAGTTCTGATGGCTACCTTTTTGTTGATGATTTAGTTCGTGACAGGACACATTCTTTATCACCAAAACGAATGAACGATACCTTTTCCGAAATGTTAAATAAAATGTTCGACCGTTTAAATGACGGTGCAAAAATAATTATGATTGGTACATTATGGAATGTTCTTGATCCGATTAAGCGCCTGGAAGAAATGTATGGTGACGATGAAAGATATGTATTTAGACGTATTCCAGCATTAGATGAAAACGGCGAAAGCAATTTTGATTATGAGGTTAAAGGTTTTAGCACAAAATATTATCAGGATATGAAAGATACCCTGATAAGAGCCGGAAATGAAGCAGAGTGGATGGCTAAGTTCCAACAGGCACCATATGTAAGAGAGGGTATTCTTCTTCCACTAGACCAATTAAGTTACTTTAATGGCATATTACCACAAGGCCATAAGTACAGATTTAGAGTTAATTGTGATGTGGCCTTCGGTGGTGGAGATAGTGTATCAATGCCGATAGGGTTACAGGATGAAACTGACGATATTATCTATATTGTGGATTGGTATTTTAACAGTAGTGGAGTGCCGATTACTGTACCTGGTGTAGTTGACATGATAATAAAACACGGCATAAAGAACGTAACATTTGAGGCAAACGCCGGTGGACAACTTTATGCATCAAAAATTAATGAAGAATTAAAGAACCGAAATTATTTGTGCAGCTGTGATAGTGTCAGAGCGCCGAATAATGCTTCAAAAGAGGATAAAATTAAGGCTTGTGAAGGCGTTATACGTCAAAAATTCAGATTTTTAGATGGAACAAAGCACAAACCTGAAGAATATACCGATGATATGACTATTTATGAACGTTCACCGGAGTATGAAAGAGCCTTAAGTGAAATGTCAACCTATGTAACCATTGGTAAAAACCTACACGATGATGCCATAGATAGCATTTCACAGATAGCTGAAAGTGTATTTGATACATTGCAACGTAGAACAGTAATATTGGATTGTCCATTTTAGGAGGTTGTAAATGACAGCAAAACAGTATTTACAAAGTTACAGACAGATTGAAAGACGATATAACGCCGTTGTGGAAGAGATTAAGTCCATAGATAGCGAAATGATAAGTCTTAAGAGTCCATCTTTTGATGAAAGAGTGCAGACTTCACCTAAAAAGGACCCAATTGGTGATATGGTTTGCAATCTGGAACGTGAAAAGGGCAAATTAGGTATGAGAATGACCGAATATCGTGCCAAAATGATAGTAATTAAGAGACAAGTGGCTGAAATTGACGAACTTAACAATGACTATTACATAATTCTGTTGTTTAGATATATTTTGTTTAAAGATTGGAAGTGCATATGTGACAAGTTGAGGCTGTCTAGGGCGCAAGCAAATGTACTTCACGGCAGAGCATTAATCGAATTTGACAACAAATTTGGATCAATTTATTCAAAAAAATAAAAAGTCAAGACAAAATGGACATAATAAGACATATTAGATGTTGCAAATATATAATTCTTGTGATTTATTAAACTTGTACGAATATAAGATTTCATGTTCTTTAGTCTCCTTTAGGGAACCCCACAGATCATTGTGGGGTTTTTTAATTTAACGAGGTAAAAAATGGGCAAACGACAAATTTATTGTCCAGATTGTGCAAGGGTTATTTACAACTTTGATGGTTTCCATACATCAAATGTCAATCTAAAGTGCAAGTGTGGGCAATACTTTAGATTTATAGCAAATACGAACAAAATTGTAAGGATAGATAAACCTGTTAGGAATACATCATCAGGTGCGAGGTTTTGGTAATGATTGAGAGAGATAACAATAAATTCAATCCGATATATGGCACAAGGTTGGGACGATCCAATATATATACTTCCGAACCTATTGTTACGGCAGAAAACTTAATAGATATTCTCAATTCAGCAAAGTCGGTTCATCAGCAGAATGTTTCTGACATTAAAAAACTGATTATGTACGAAAAGGGAGACCAGATATTACCAAGAGTTAAAAAGGTGAGGCCGGACATAAACATAACAGATATAGATAACATTGCCAATGAAATAACTGAGTTCAAACTTGGCTATGATTGGGGTTATCCTATATCACTTGTTCAGAGAGGATCAAGAGAAATTGATTCCGAGGCCGTATCACTTTTTAATGATTATTATGAACTTGCCGGCAGCCGTGGAGTACAACAGGAACTTGCAAGGTTTGTTGAGATAACAGGTATTGGATATACGTATGTGGATATTAATACTGAATATGTGGAAGGTGATAGTCCATTCACATATGACGTTCTCGATCCTGAGTTTACATTTGTTGTAAAAAGTACATATTACACCGATAAGCGAATAGTTTTAGGAGTAACTTTTAGTGATACTGACGAGGACGGAAACACTTTATATACTTGTTTTACGCCGGATAGTAGATTTGTTGTTAATAGCAAAAATCAGATAACAGAGTGGGCAAATCCATTAGGTGTAATACCTATTATTGAATGGATAAGAGCCTACGACAGAATGGGTTGTTTTGAACGTCAGATACCGGAAATGGATGCATTAAACTTACTTAATTCAGATTTCCTGAATGATGTAGACCAGAACACACAGGCAATCTGGCACGTTAACGATGTAGAGTTTGCCCAGGAAGAAATAACCGATTCAGAAGGCAATGTAACATACAGAACAAAACGACCTGAAAACGGACAATGGTTGCAGACGTTTTCTGCACAGAATGGAAACACGCCTAAGATAACACCACTTACAATCAATTACAATTATAGTGGAGTTTTAAGTAATATAGTTAATAAACGACAGACCATATTATCTAAATGTGATGTACCACAGAGAAACAGTACATCTGGTGGTTCTTCAGGAATTGCTATGTCGGATGCTAGTGGTTGGAGTGCTGCTGAATCATCAGCTAGTAAAAAGGAAAATATACAGGACCGTTGCAAATGTGCTGAATTAAGAGTTGTGTTTAGGGCAATAGCCAAGAACAGCAAAGTTGCAAGTGATAATCCTGTTAGAAAACTTACACTTGCTGATATTAAGCCATACATCAAACGTCAGAAGTCATACGAAATGACAGTTAAGACAAATGCACTTGCCACAATGTTAGCACATGGTATATATGGCCTGGATGCAATTCAGAGCGTCAATTACTTTGATGATCCAAGTCAGGTTTGGGAGCGAAGCAAAGATACTATCGAACAGTATCAGCAAAAGACTTTTGGTGAAGAACCTGTACAGGAACAGATAGAAGTTGATAATGAATTGTCAAGTGACAGGATAACAGACCAGATAGATAGGAGTCCTAATATAGATGGCTGATTTACAAAGTTTTGACAATATAAATATCTTGAAAAGACGTTCACTTCCGTATGATGAATATTATGGTGATATGCAACTTACAAGTGAACAGAAAAAGAAAAGGCGAGAGTTAGCGCTTATTCTTGAAGATTATATAATGATTTTCTTTGATGTGATTTATATGGGGTATATGCAAGATATATCTAATGAGATCGCGGCAAAACAAGATTTGACATATAATCTGTATGAAACCTTATCTGATAAAGGTTTCTTTGAATCGGAAGATGAATTGGATAAATATATTGCCGATACTGTTAATAATGCCTATACAAGTACACAGGATAATCTTGTTAACCATTTTGATGATTATGATTACACAGGAAACGGACCGTATTGGGTTTCTGAAGATAGGGCAATGTTTGTGGCTGAGAATGAAGCAAATACACTTTGTAATAGTGCGGAGTTTGTAGAAGCCAAGAAGCAAGGGAAAAAAAGCAAGATATGGAAAACCTATTGGGATGACAAAGTAAGACCAACACACGTTGAGGTAGATGTAACGATGCTACCAATAAACGAGTATTTTGTGGTTGGTAATGCACTTATGTTGTATCCAAAGGATGTAACGAGCAAATATTCGACAGGTTCAGAGCATCCTGAAGAGTTTATCAATTGCAGATGCCAATGTATATACGTTTAACAACAATGGACACTTTCGGGTGTCCTTTTTATATGGTTTCAGAGAAGAAACCTAAATAAAACACACTTAAATAATGCTGAGAGAACAGCTTAACCAAACGCACTTTGTATAGCGCCAGAGAAGGCGTTTTTTAAGTTTCACAGAAAGGTAAAGGTAAATCTTTATGGACGAGAACACAAACGTAACAACAACTGAAGCAACTAACGATGTTGTAGAACAGGCAACTTCAAAGGCTGAGAAAACTTCAAAGATTGATGAAAAGCCTACCACACAATCAACTGAAGATCAGCTTCAGAAATTGATGATTGACTACGCAAAGTTAAAGAGGTCATTTGATAAGACTGCTTCAGAGGCAGCCGATTATAAGAAAAAGTATAATGCCACACTTTCAGAGAAAGAACAGGCAGATATGGAAAAGGCAGAGGAACAGGCAAGACGCGATGAACGTCTGGCAGAGTTGGAGCGAGAAAACTCGATCCATAAATTTACAGAGCAGTTCCTAGATATTGGCTACGACAAGGAATCAGCTGTTAAAGCTGCAACTGCACAGGTTGATAACGATGTAGAAACCTTAATTACTCTTCAGAAAAAGGTTATTGAAGAGAAGGTGTTAGCCAAAGAACAGGAAATGTATAAATCCATTCCGCGTGCCAAAACAGGTGTCTATGCTTCCATGACTAAAGAGCAGATTATGGCTATTAAGGACGGAGAAGAGAGACGTAAGGCCATTGCGGAAAACATCGAATTGTTTAGTTAAAAATTTTCATAGGAGGAAATAAAAATGGCTACTACTAACGTAACAACAGCAGCAGAAACTAACTTAAGTAAGTCTGCTAATTTTGCAAGAGTGCGTGAGATTGAGTTTGTTGAACTTTTCCAGGGTGATATTAGAAAACTCGTAGAAGCACTTGGAATTACAAGAAAGATTCAGAAGGAGTCAGGATCAGTTCTTAAGGTTATGAAAGTAACAGGAACTCTTGGAAACGGTGCGGTTCCAGAAGGCGAAATCATTCCACTTTCAGAGTATGAAACAACCTGGGAGCCAATCGGTGAGATTACTCTTAAGAAGTGGAGAAAGTCTACATCTATCGAGGCTATTAATGACAAGGGTTACGATCAGGCGGTTACTGCAACAACCGGCAAGATGCTTAAGCAGATTCAGAGAGCAATTAGAAGTGATTTCTTCACATTCCTTGCAACAGGAACAAGAACAGCAACAGGTGATGGTTTCCAGGACACACTTGCTAACGCATGGGGACAGCTTCAGGTGATTTTTGAGGACACAGATGCACAGCCTGTATTCTTTATGAACCCACTTGATGTAGCTGCATACCTTGGTTCTACACCAGCTAATCTTGCAACTCTGTTTGGTATGACATATCTTGAAAACTTCCTTGGTCTTGGTGATTGCTTCCTTAACAGCGATGTACCACAGGGCAAGATTTATGCAACAGTTAAAGATAATATCGTACTTTACTATGTTAATGCTGCAACAGCAGATATTAGCAATGGTTTCTCATTTACAACAGATCAGACAGGTCTTATCGGAATCCATGAGTATCCAGATTATGACAGAGATACAGTTAATAATTCCGTTGTATCAGGAATCAAGCTGTTTGCTGAGAACCTTTATGGTGTAGTTGTAGGAACAATCGGCAATACACCATCAGCATAAGGAATAAAATAGCGAGGACTTAATATGGATTCAGAAACAATCAATGAAATTTTAGATTCCCTAAAACTAACATTGGGAGTTACGGAAGAAGCGGATATAGCCATATTAACAGAAATCCTCAACGATGCGATTGCAGAGATAAAGGATGCCCGGCATTATCCTGATGATATGTCGGCATCCGATATTGACGCAGATTTGCAAAACTACATCTCAAATATTAAAAAACTGTCAAAGTACGATTACAACCAAATAGGTGTTGAGTACCAAGTGTCTCACAATGAAAACGGCATTAACCGTTCATATATGGATCGTAGAAGATGTTTTGATGGGGTTTACCCATATTGCAGACAGTTTTAGTAGATGTGCGTGTTGGGGGTGTTGTGCTTCCGTGACACCTTTGATGCAAGGGTGTGTGTAATATTTTGGTGGTGGGCGACACACTTTATAAAGAATATGAGGTAGTAAAATGGCAACATATTTAACTATCGTAATTGCGGCTTTATCGTTGTCATTATCAACCTATGTGGCGTTACGAAATAATCGTAAGTCAGATGATAAAGACATTGCTGATAAAGTTGCGAGAGATACAAAAATCAATTGCAAACTTGACGAAATATCGAGTGATGTAAAAGATGTTAAGTACGATATGTCAGCTACACGAAGTAAAGTCGAAAATATGGATAAACGACTTGTTGTGGTTGAGCAATCGGTCAAATCTGCTCATCATAGGATAGACAGATTAGAGGGTAAGGAGGTAAGGCAAGATGCTTGATGATATTAAAAACAAGGCTTTTTGGAAAGCCACAGTTATAAGAGCAATAAAGACTATATGTCAGACAGCTATTGCCACTATTGGCACAGCTAGTCTTATTTCGGAAGTGAATTGGTTAGTTGTTGCAAGTGCTAGTCTGCTTGCCGGAATACTGTCTGTACTAACTTCAATAGTTACAGGTTTACCAGAGGTTGAATAAGTATGCGTCAATTAAAGAAAAACAAGCAAACTTTATATTACAGTAATTATGTTAGCAATATTCCTGTCTACGAATATGACGAAGATGGAAACATCTTAACCACAGACGTAGATGGAGAAACAGTTGAATGTGTTACTTACAAGGATGGTTATTCAACACCAGAGAAGTTTGAGGCTAATATTAGTTTCAATTCTGGTGATACAAGACTTGCAGAATATGGACTTAACACAGGCGACTATAATGCGATCATAAGTGCTGATAAAGGCAAGTTTCCTTTTGACGAAAAAACTCTTATTTGGCACACGTCAGAACCATCTTATGATGAACATGACAATGTTAAGCCTGAGAGTGCAGATTATAGAATAGTGGCGATTAAAACGTCATTAAATGAGGAACGATTTATCCTCAAAAAGCGAGTTGATGATGAATGAAAACTTTAAAAATAGAATTAGGTGACGATTCACTTGACAAGGCAATAACCGAGTTACAAGGATACAGAGAACGGTTAAACAATCGTCTTGAAATCCTTGTGGGTGAATTAACACAAGATGGTGTGGAAATTGCAAGAATAAAGGTTGCAGCATCACAGGGCGACAGTACAGATGCATATGTAGATTATATGGTTGATTCCACAGGCGAGATAATCAAAGCAAGTATTTTTTTACAAGGTACAGAGGCTTTGTTCATCGAGTTTGGTGCTGGTATTGCTTACAATACAGGGTTTCAACACCCATATGCTGACGAGTTTGGCTATGGAGTTGGCACTTATCCTAGTAAGCATCCACCTAACAAGGCAATGAACCCCGGTTATTGGTACTATCGTGATGAAAGTAAAAACCTACATAAATCAGTTGGTACTGAAGCAACAATGCCGATATTCCATGCTGGTCAGACCATACGAAACAACCTAATTCAAAAAGCGATTGATAATTTTATGCGAGGATAAACTTATGGAACTACAACAGATGGAAAGCATTATAACAACACAACTTAAGGTCAGAGTACCAAGGTTGTTAGATAATGCATATCCTGACATTTCATTTACAAACGAAATAAGCGATAAGACACCTAGTTTTCCAAACGTGTATATCCATGAGTTAGAAGCAAACGAAATTGGAAACAGTTTAATGAATCAGACAATACACGCTATACGAAATACTTATCAGATAGATGTAACGACAAACACTACCAAGTCAGATGCCAAAAAAGTGGCAAATGCGTGTGTAAAGGCAATGAAGGCGTTAAGTTTTTCCGTTACCTATATGCCGATATACACAAAGGTTAACAATGTGCATCGTTACATAATCCGCGCACAACGGATAGTTGCGAGTGGAGACAACTTTATAAACTAAAAAATAGCATCCGAAAGGGTGCTTTTTTAATGCAATAAGGAGGAAATACAAATGCCAGCAATAGATTTGAGTACAATTGGCGCTCGTTTTGGCTATGCATTTGAAACAACAGCCGGAACAAGACCATCAGCATTTACAAACATTCCAAATCCTAAGAGTATTCCTGAGTTCAACCCAGAGCCAAACACAGGCGAAACTACCTCTCTTAACAATGAAGAGTATACAAGTTATATTCCTCTTCTTAAGGACCTTGGTGGCGCACTTGGATTTGGTATGGGAATGTCACAGGCACTTCTCGATGATTGGAATGAAATGTGTGACACAACAGAAACAAACGAGGCAACAGGAAAGAGAACATGGTTCTGCATTTATCATCCAGGTCTTGACAAGTCTCTTGTATTTACAGGAAAGCCGGTAAAACTTGGTATGCCTACTATGGAAGTTAATACTGTATGGGACACCACAGTTTATATAGCACCTACAAATGAGCCTGAATGGATTACGGCTGTTAAGCCAACCGATCCTGTTAGTGCTTAAGGTATTGAAGTTAATACCTACAATTCAAACGGAATAACCAATTTTAGACGCGGTAGTTCATAGAGGATTGCCGCGTCTTTTTTATTAACGGAGGATACAAAAATGGAAAAATTCACATTAAACGAAAGAGTATATCAGGCAAAGGAACTTGATTTTAATTTTATATGTACTTTAGGAGAAAACAATATTGATTTGTCAGACATAGGTAAGAAAATGCTTCCAGCACTTAGATGTTACGTTGCATATTGTATGGATGCTGATGTAGAGGTCGCCGGATCAGAAATTAATGCACACGTCATAAAGGGTGGAAAACTTGACGATGTTATAAACGTATTTAATACCAAAGCAGAGGAATCTGATTTTTTTCAGGCGTTGGGCAAGACGGAGAGTCAGGAGAATACAACAACGAAGAAAAGCAAGAAAGACGAGGAAGCATAAGAATACGTCTGTTCGAGACATGGTTTCCAACGTGCCATCAGTTCGGGATGAGCGAGGAACAGTTTTGGCGTTCAAACCCAAGGATAATTAAGGTTTGGGAAGAAGCGTGGAAAAACGAACAGAACAGAACAAATCAGCTTATTCATGCTTATGTAGGTAATTACATTATGAGTGCTATGACAACATCATTAGCACAAATTTTAGTGCCTATGTTTAGCAAAAACAAAAAAAGTCAAGCAAGTTATATTGAGGAACCCATACAGTTATTTGAAAAAACTGAGGATGAAAAGAAAGCCGAGTACGATTTAATGACACAAAGGTTTATTGCATGGGGTAACTCATTAATTAAGAACTACAAAAAGCCTGATAATTAAAATATCGGGGAAAGGAGGTTGGCTTAATGTCTAATGTGACAATAGATAAAATTCAGATTGAGATAGAAGCATCTGCCGGAAAAGCGGATAAGGCCATAAAAGTCTTAGAAACAAATCTGAAAACACTAAGGTCGGCGTTAAGTGGATTTAATACGTCAGGAATTGACAATGTGACAAATAGTCTGAATAAGGCAGCAACCGCAGCTGAAAACCTGAATAAAAATCCAATATCGCCAAAAGTCAACACTTCGGGAATTTCAAGTGCTGAGAAGAAAATCAGCAATGAATTAAATAAAATAAAAGACAAGTTTACAAGGCTTAGTTCGTTAGAGATTGCCGCAAAGGGTGGTGATTCAAGTGCATTAACAAGTTGGAAAAGACTTGCTACGTCATTACAAGGTGACATAGATGTGCTTGATAGCAAGATGAAACGTATTGGCTTCGTACCATCAGATGCATGGAACAATCTTATCGAAAAAGAAAAAGAAGTTGATTCACGATTAACAACACTTAAAGCAAAAATGGAATCTGTTATAAGTGGAAAAACTGTTATGAGTGACAATAGCTTTAAACAATTGTCAGAAGATATAGCAAATGCTAGAGGCGAATTGCAACAAATTTCCGATTTGCAATCACAAATGAGGCAAGAAGGCACAAATAAGGTTGATCCAATTTCAGGTCTTAGAGAAGGATTAGTCGGTGTTCAATCAGACTTAGATAGTGCCAGAGATCGTATGCAAGGCTTTGGACAAGCATCAGGAGAAGCGAGTAGTTCGTTTGATGCTACACAGATAATATCAATGCTCAAACAAGTTGCTGCACAAACAACTAGAGTTATTAAGAAAATGCTACAACTTGTAGGTGGAGCCATCAAAAAAGGATTCCAGGCTTTAGCTGGAGCCATAGGCAAAGTTAAAGATGCCTTAACCGGAACAGGAAAAGCATCAGATAAGTTTAACAAGTTTATGAACAAAGGCTTTATGCGAATCCTAAAATATGGATTTGGAATACGAAGTCTGTATGTAGGATTTAGGCGTTTAAGAAAAGCCGTTGTTGAATCATTTGGTGAACTTCAGAAAAGTGGTGCATTTTATGAAACCACAAGGGCAAATATTGAGGCATTAAAGAAAAGTCTGACACTATTAAAGTATCAGTTTGGTGCAGCTTTTGAACCTATATTTAATGCTGTCGCACCAGCTTTAAGGGTATTTATAGACCATGTGCTTAAGGCGATGAACGCCTTTTCTGCATTTACTGCAAAGTTAATGGGCAAGGATAGTTATTCCAGAGCCGTAATATCAACACAAGCTGTTGAGGATAACGTAAGTGGTGCTGCAAAGGCCGCTAAAGACCTTAAGAAACAGTTGCAAGGATTTGACGAACTGAACAATCTTACATCGTCAACACCTAATAGTGGAAATGGTAGTGGTAGTGGCGATGATGATTCATTAAGTGTGACATACGTTTCAGAGTCGGTGGATAATGTTTTAGGCGACTTTGGAAAAACTCTTGCTGACTTAATCAAAAAAGGTGATTGGGGCGGAGTTGGTACGGCTATTTCAGAAAAGTTAACAGCCGTATTAAAAGACCTTAATAGTAAGTGGCCTGAGATATTTGAAAAGGCTGCTGATTTTGGTACAAAACTTGCCGAGTTTTTTGAAGGTTTAATTACTCCTGAGTTGTTCGGTGAAATTGGAAAAGCATTGGGTAACGCACTCAAAGCGGCACTCACTTTAACATTTAACTTTGCTAAAACAATGAGTGAAGTGATTACCGAAGGCGAAAACAAAGGCAAGACAGGATGGCAAGTGCTAGGCGAATCCATAGCTGCCGGAATAAATGAATTTGTTAAAACCAACCCATTAAAATTAGTGGTTGCAAACTTTAATGAATGGGCAAATGGTATTCTTACTGCATTAATAACGGCAATAGATGGCATCGAATGGGACACAGTTGCACAACACATAGCAGATGCGATAGCCGATATAGATGCAAGTGGCATAGGTTGGAAATTAGGTAAATTAGCCAACAGTTTGGCAAATGCATTCTACACACTTGTTTCCAAAAAAGAAACATGGACAAACCTTGGGCAAAAAATCGCCGATGGTATTAACAATTTCTTTAGCGGAATGAGTGAAATCGATCCCAAAACAGGATTGTCAGGATGGCAAGCGTTAGGAAAATCCATATCAGAAACACTTGTGGGAATAGCAACAGCGATCACTAAGGCACTTGAAGAAGTTGATTGGGAAGAAGTTGGACAAGGAATTGCTGATTTTATAGCTTCTATTGATTGGACACAAATCAAATGGGCGTTAGGAGCGTTAGGAACAGCATTTAAAGAAGCACTTAAAGGACTTCTTAAGGGACTTGATATTGATGCAAGTGATATTGTTATTGCCCTTGCCGGAGTAGGACTTGTTGTTCAGTCAATAGCTGGAATCAGCCTTGCATCTACAATAACTAAGGTTGCACTTTCAGCCATGATTAAAAATGCGATTACAGGACTATTTGCTGGTGGTAGTGGAGCCGCCGCTGGTGGTGCAGCTGCCGGGGCGACTGCTGGTGGAGCAAGTACAGTATTGGTTGCTTTAGGTGAAGTATTTTCTGTTGCCGCAACTGTAGCTGGTGTCGCTTTATCTTTTGCAGCAAGTGCCGCTATTGGTTTTAAATTTGGTAACACCTTCGGCGAGTTTATAGCATATTGGTTAAAAGACCACGGGATTATATCGAGTGAAACAGCCGATGAATATTACGAAATTGCAGAGGAAATGTCATTTACTCAAAAGGTTAAAGATATTTTCTTAGCTGCTGGCGAAAAAACAGCCGGTGGTGAAAATCGACTTAAAAAAGCCTTTGAAGATATGGTTTACGATTGGTACGAGCCTGTCTTTGAGGAAGGTGTACAAATCACAGCAAGTGTCAAAGAACTTGTATTAGATGTTAAAGACTTTGCCGTTTCAATTGGTGGCAAAATAAAAACTGCCGCTGAAATATGGAATGATTTTTGGGGTGATGTTGGTGAAGCAGCTTTTGACAAGACCGTTTCTATCAAGATGGCTTTTGAAGATACAGTAGAGAGTTTTAAGCAGAAATGGGATGATTTCAAAAGTAAATTAAGTGAAAATGACATTGTTTTAGGTGTAAAGACAAAGTTTGAAGAAACTAAAGAATCAATTAAAGCGAAATGGGAAGATATTAAAAAGAAAACCGGTGATGTCTTACTTGATGTAAAGTCTAAAATTTCTGCAACGGTTAATAGTGACGAGGTAAAAACTCTAAAAGACACCATAACAAGTAAGTTTAAAAAATTTACCATTTCACCAAAGATAAAAACGCCTAAAAATAAGGCATTTAATGCCATAACTAAAAAGATAAGAGAGTGGAAAAAAGGATTATATGGCAAAGGTGTAACTTTGATGCACTTACCATTATCAATTGACGTATCTTCTAACTTAAATAACATAGGTGATTGGATTGATTCACATATTATTGATCCAATCAATCAACAGATGGAAACTGTGTCCAGGAGAACCAAAACGACATATAAAAGAATACAGTATGTCAAAAGGAGAGTCGGTGCAGAAGAAGGTGGTGCTTTATACGGTGGTGTATGGCACAATATACCACAGTATGCGAGAGGAACAGTTGATGCTTTTAAACATGGTAGTGTATTTGTGGCTGGTGAAAAAGGTCCAGAAGTTGCCGGACATATTAATGGCAGAACTGAAATCTTAAATAAATCACAGCTTGCATCCATCATGTACACCTCAATTACAAGAGGAATGGCACAGTTTAGGAATGCAAAAGTTACACAACCACCAAAGCCTGAATACATTGGTGGAATTGCTAATGCAATGGTTGAAGGCATTACACGTTCAAGTGATAATACATCAATTGCAGAACAGAACAGATTACTTCAGGAACAGAACGAATACTTAAGAATTATTGCTGAAAAAGAGTTCTCAGTAAGTAGTCGTGATGTATTTAAAGCAACAAGAAAAGAAGCACAAAATTTTAACAACCGAACAGGTGTTAGTCCGTTCGTATTTTAGAGGGAGGGATAATCTATGGCTTTTAATGGACAATATTATTTAAAAGTGGGTGATTATCCTATCCCACTTGAATTTATGGCGTATAAGTCATATACGTTTTCAAGAAACGTGCAAGACTTAGACTCATATCGTGATGCAGATGGTTTGCTCCACAGAAACGTGCTACCTCATATCGCACATAAGGCTGAGTTTGAAACACCTTATATGACGAAACGACAAGTTAGGACACTAATAGACAACATAAGAGCAAACGTAATTAATGCAACGGAAAACAACGTAAACTTAAGATTTTATGATCCTTGGACAGACACCTATAAAACAGGTGTTTTTTATTTGCCAGGAACATTAGAGTTTACACCATTTAATAAAAATATATATGAGCCGTTAAGGATTGCATTTATTGAATATTAAGGAGAATTACTTATGACATTAAATGAAGCAAACAGAATATACAGTAAGCCAATAGTAAAACAAATGCTTCTCACATTTAGTGGTGGTGCTGAAATTACTAATTCTGAAATATGTTCTGAAGAAATGTCATTGGAAGAGTCCTTATTTAGTGATGATACCTTAAAGTTTGGTGCCTGTGAGAGTTCGTGTTTTAAAATCCGTGTGGTTAACAACGGTTCTTTTAAAGGACAGACAGTTACAGTTGAACAGTTAATTGCTGATTCAAGTGGGCGAATAATCACAAGTGATGGAGATTATCTGACAGATGATGATGGAGATTATATATCATTTGCAGATGATTCGTCTGAACCTACATCAATTCCATATGGCACCTTTAAGGTATATTCTGACGAACCAAGTAACGACAGAATGTGGCGAGACTTAACTTGCTACGATGCTATGTATGACATAATCAACGCGGATGTTGCTGCTTGGTATCAGAATTTGACATTTCCTATGACAATAAAACAACTAAGAGATAGTTTTTTCACTTATTTAGGAATCGCTCAGAAAACACAGACTTTAGTTAACGATTCATTGTCAGTTGGTGGCAATTTTACTGTTGAAGGTACATTAAGTGGGAAAACAGTAATTGAAGCCATTTGTGAAATGAATTTTGTTTTTGGACACATTTCACGCGATGGCAAGTTTGAATACATAGATGTTACCGATGCAGAGTCTTTAACGTATGAATGGTATGTTGACGAGACAGGTAAGTATGAGGATTACACAACTGATTTAATTACAGGAATTGTAGCAAGGGCAGAGTCCGGTGATGTTGGAACAAGTGTGGGAACAAACACAAACCCTTACTACATCACAGATAACCCTTTAGTCTATGGCTTAGAGGGAACAACTGAGTTGGAAACAGCCTTAAACAATTTGTTAGATAAGGTTGAAACTTTTACATACAGACCTTTTGAAGTAGATACCTATGGTAATCCTTTAATGCCAATTGGAACCAACATAACTATCAACACCAAGAAGTATGATACGGAAAATGGTTATCAACCATTTGTGATCAATAGTATCGTTGTTAGACGAGAACTAAAAGGTATACAAGGTTTGATTGACAGTTTAGTAACACCTGGCGAAAAAGAGGTTGAGGAAAACGTAAACAGTATTCAATCAGAAATCAAACGTACTAAGGGTAAAATGCACATTATTGAAAATACAGTTGATACCTTTAAAAGTGAGATAACAAATGTCGAAAGTATGGTTGCATATACTGTCAATATGAGAAGTGCATCAACTTTTCCGTTTACAGTAATGGGCGACTTTTTGACAGAAGAAGAGTACGAAAATCTGATTGGTACAGAAACATTTATAGCCAACCATGATATAGACACGTATTATCCGGCAAACAAATATATGGGAAAATACGTTTTGGAAACAAATGGTGGTGGTGATGGCTTACCTATTCTTTATTCGTCAGATGGAACAGATTGGAATGTGTCAAAACAAGCAACAACACCTTTAAGTACACAAAGCAATACGAGAATATGGGAACATGAGTCTCAGGACAACGATAAGTTAATTGGTTTTGCACTAGAGGATAACTTGAATTATCTAGTAGCTGTTAGATTAAATGCAGACATAACACCATCTGCAAATGGGTTGTGTTTACAGTTTGATTTACCTGGATTATCTAATAGTGTGAACAGAACTTGTATTCGACCTGTTTACAAACAAGGTTCTCCATTTACCACAAGCGATATATTGTCAGATAGGCAACTTATTTATTTACAGTATATTCCATATAGTGATATTTCAGATGGTCCTAACCCTTACGGATTTAAGTATGTGTGGAATATGTTAGAGGATAACATTCAAAGAAGCACATCCGTTATCGAACAAATGTCGAATGAAATCGTACTTAAGGTAGATAGCAATGGACACTTGGCTGAAGTAAGTTTGAGTGCTGATCCTGACACGTCAGGTACGTCACTTGAATTAACTGCCGATAACATTAATTTTAATTCGTTTAACCTGAATATGCAGACTACGAATTTTGAGTTATCATCAAACAACTTAACGATAGACAAAAATGGTTTAATGATTGACGGAACAGATTTCACATCAACGATTCAATCTAACGTGTTTAAGATTGAGGATAAAAATAATTCTGCCAGATATACAAGTATGACAGGCCATATGATTAGTGTGTACATGGAAGGATTGTTAAATCATACATTAATGACACGTTTAACCGGTGGATTAGTGGTTTGCAGAGATACCGATTCAAACGAAGATGTGCAAATCAATCCAAGTGATATATACCGTTCATCTGCATGGGGTGGAATCAATACATCTTTAAATACTTCATTACAGAGTCTTGCCAACATAGGAAACATAATTATAGATGAACCTAATGCAGTAAGTGTAGGCAATTCAAGTTGGACAAGGGTAGGAAGTGTAACTTTGCCATCTGGCAGATGGATGATTGTTGCAACTGCGAGATTTGCAAGTAACAACACAGGGCGAAGAGGAATTTTGATTAGTACATCCTCTTCGGTATCGTCAGCAGATAACGCCGTTGGACAGTTGGCTGTTAACAGTAGTAATGCAACGTCCGGAAGCTATACATATGTTCAAACGCATTGGATAACAAGTAACTTAAGTAGTAGCACGACATTCTATTTACAGGCTTGGCAAAACTCAGGAAGTGCATTGTCAACCTTACCAAGAATAAGAGCCGTAAGAATTAGATAGGAGTATGCACTATGGATAAACCAATAGTAATGTTAATACACGAAATGAAAGACGGCATTTTTCGTGAAGTGAATCAGTATGTCAACAAGATACCAGCCACAATCATTTTAGACACGATAAATGAGATAAGGCGACAGTTGATAGACGAGGATAGGAAACAGTACGAAGATGCCTTAAAAGAATATAACGAAAGTGAGGGTAAAAAAAATGGCTGACAAAAGGATTATTGAGCAGACTGCGACAAGCGAAGTATTTGTCGATGATTGGCTTGTAAAAGACAGTTCAACCGAGGGTACAACAAAAATACGTCCGTCAAATTTAAAAGATTACATTGCAGCTGGATTAGTTCCAGAAACCATGGTCGCCGATGAGTATGTTACTACAAGTACATATTACTCAGGCGACATTTGTATTTATGAGGGTGTTTTGTACAAAGCACTCGAAGATGATATTACGGGCGATTGGGACTCGACTAAGTGGGATGCAATCACTATTTCAAGTGAGTTGGAAAATAGTGGAACTGGAAATGTAGCAGACGTATATGTTAACGGAGTTAGTGTAGTAGACGAGGGTGTAGCCGAGATTACGGTACCTGAGGATGCCGAGGACATAGCATACGACAACACAACAAGTCATGCACAGGCAACAAATACTCAAAGTGCATTAGATGAAGCATTTACAAGGACAGTCATTCTAGCTAATGCGGTTTCAGACATTTCTGATTCATATGCTCAAACGTATTATCCATTGCAAGGATATAGTGTAGGAGATTATGTTTTAAAAGATAGAACTCTTTATAAATGTATTTCTCCAGTCGCAAGTGGTGGTGAAGCGTGGAATCCAGATAAATGGGAAGAAGTAAAAATAGCAGATGAGATAAAAGAAGTCAACAGCACTATTGATAACTTGCTCATACAAAAGTCAATAGAAAATACAGACATAGCAACTTTCACCGATGGCTCAAATCTCCCAATGCCAAAACTGCAAGTCGGCATAGAGCCACAGCAAGACTTGCATGGCTATGATAGTCCGTGGGTTGGGGGAGCTGGGAAGAATAAGTTGCCACCTATACCATATCCATATGAAGCGAAGACGCTTGTAGATTATGGACACGATGTAACTTTAAATGGTTATACTTTTTCATTTACATTTAGTGGTTCATTTGTAAACGGTGGTGCAAGTTTTATATCGTTGCAAGATAGTAATGGTTCGCCTGTATCACAAATCTCTATCGAAAGCTACAAGAAAGTTTCGGATAATACAAATATTGTTGCAAATACAACATATTCTAACGAGAAGATTTATGCTTCAAACTCAACAAGCATTACTTTTAGAAAAATAGTTTTATATGCTTATCCAAACTTTACAAACGCAAAATTTGAAAATGCTCAATTAGAAAGTGGAACAACCGTCACCACCTTTGAACCATACGAAAACAAATGCCCTATAAGCGGACATACAGAGGAGAATGTGGTTGTATCACCTACCACAGATGCGGAAGATGGACAAACCCACAACATCCAATTCAAAGACGGAGATAACCCACTCATAGTATATGGTGCTACTCTTGGTGTGGTTAGTGGAAAGTTGGTGGTTGATAGGGCTTACGTTGATATGGGGACATTAAATTATACATACTCAAGTGGTTCAGCTTATTTTACAGGAAACATTCAAACGTGTATTGTTCCACAAATTTATTCAAATCATGCTCCTATATGTGAAGTATATAAAGGTATTAATCCTAACTATATAAACGCATTAAATGATGGCGAAATAATGTATAACACAACATTCGGTGCGGTATTTATCAAAGACAGCAGATACACAGATGGATATGATTTAAAAACAGCATTAAATGGTGTAAAACTTGTCTACGAACTCGCCACACCACTCACCTACCAACTTACTCCTACTCAAGTTAAGTCGCTTCTTGGTAGCAATAATGTGTGGTGTGATACGGGAAGAATATTAAAGTTAGAATACTTAGCAAATGCAACTGATGTTATAGCAAGCCTTGATGCACGTATTACTGCATTGGAAAATGCGTAAAGGGGGTGTGATGAATGAGTGAAATAAATCTTAATGGTGGAAGTAAAAAGATTATACTTAATGGCACTACTTATTACGCTGGTGGTAGCAATAGTGGTGGGGGTTCTACCTCTTTTACTAAAGTAGCAAGTGCTATTCAGCCTATATCTTCAACAAGTGATTGTACTTGGAATGAGAAAGCCACACTTAATCTTACAGATATAGTAAGTGGTTATGTTTCCTATAATTCAAGCACTAAAGAGATAGAAGTATTAAAAGATTTTGATGCAACTTTAGTTCCGTGGGTAAAAGCATATTATGGTTCATCTAGTGAAAATATGGGCAAGTTGCTTATTAACGGAGTGTCAATGATTGGTTTTAATAGTAATTCATCAAGTGAAGATACATACTCCACAGCTATTGTTCCTATTCACTTGTCAGAAGGTGATAAAATAACAATAATGGCTACAAATCAAGATTATAAAACTTCTACTTCTGCATCTGAACCCGGATGGCCAGGGGTTGGAATTGATATTTATGTTGGCTCACCATCGGCAACTGAATATAGACAATTAGATAAAGCAACTACTGGTGATGCTTATAACTTTATTTTCTAAGGAGGTGATTAAATGAATACAGTAGATAAAGTGATAAATGTAGCAGAGGAACAAATTGGTTATCTGGAAAAGAAAAGTTGTTCTGACCTAGACAACAAAACGGCAAATGCCGGATATGGCAATTGGACTAAGTATGGCCGTGACCTTATGAAATGGATAGGTTCACCATATGCAAACGGTGTGGCTTGGTGCGATATGCTCCTAGATTGGTGCTTTATCATAGCCTATGGACTTTCAACGGCTAAGAAAATGTTAGGCGGTTGGTCTGCATACACACCTACATCTGCTCAGTATTTTAAGAATACAAACAGATGGTATACCACACCTAAGATCGGCGATCAGATTTTCTTTAAAAATTCAAGTGGTACAATTTGCCACACAGGACTTGTGTATGCCGTTGACGATAGTTATGTATATACCATCGAAGGCAATACAAGTGGTGCAAGTGGTGTAGTTGCAAACGGTGGTGGTGTCTGCAAGAAAAAATACACTAAAGATTACGACAGAATAGTTGGATATGGCAGACCTACCTATGATGTGAAAAATGCCGTGAAACAGGCTGAAAGTTACGATAAGAAGTATGACAAGAATATAACAGCCATCACCAATGTAAACTTGCGAGTAGGTCCGGGAACAAGTTACAAACTTGTCAAGACCATCAAAAAAGGCGAACACGTCAGATGTTATGGCTATTTCACCAAACGCAAAAAATACAATTGGTACTTAGTAACCTACAATGGACGTACAGGATATGTATGCGGCAAGCGTGTAAAATAGGAGAACGTAATATGAGATTGAGCGAACTGAATATACCTCGATCAGAGTTGAATCATCTGATTGAAGAGTATGTGTATGTCGCTCGGAACAAATCTATATTTTATAAGAAGTTGGAAGGCTATACTTATGAGGAAATTGCAGAAGAGTATAGCCTATCAACTGTAAGAATAAAAGAAATAGTCAAAGAATGCCTTGATAAAATATCAAGGCATATCTAAACCATACATTTTAGGGATTTTCCTTTATTGGAGAATCCCTTTTTTTATTGCACTTTTATAAAATATTTGCTATATAATACTTAAATAAGAGGTAAAGGAGAATATGTTGAAATGGTTATTCATAGACCGCATAGGGGTGGACTTTCTGAAGCGATGGCTGAAAAAAGAGAGTTTGATTCATTAGAGGAATGTATTAATACTTTAATTAAGGAGTTTAATGCTAAATATTCATATGTTTTTCATTTAATTAGAGATGATATTTGTGTTTTGCCATATAGTGATTATGATGAACGTATAGGATGGCGCAATGTTAAGATTATATGTTGCGTGTCTTATGATTCCGTACATGACAAAAAAGGATATGAATCTTTTTTTGGAGGTAAGTATTATAATCCTCTACAAATATTTGGGTTTGTATCATCAGATTATAAATAACATTTGAAAATCATACTTTTAGGGTACTTTCACTTGATTGTGAAGGGACCCTTTTTTTGTTGTAATTTTGCCATGGAGGACAGAACTATGTATAGATATTTCAACAATAACCCTTTAGGCAGAAATAAAGTTGGAGATTGTTCAGTTCGTGCAGTATCAAAGGCACTTGGCATAAGTTGGGATGATGCACATGACCTACTTGCAGATATGTCTAAACAGATGGGAACAATAATGAATGACAATGACGTTATATCGGCTGTCCTTCGGATGCATGGATTTTACAAGGAAAATCTTCCTTGCACTAACAGAGATTGCTATACGATTAGAGAATTTGCAATAGACAATCCGGTTGGAACTTATGTTGTTGGGACCGGAAGTCATGTAGTTTGTATCATTGACGGTTGCTACTTTGACTCATGGCGATCTGGGGATGAATCAATAATTTGTTTTTGGACTAAGTAAGGAGGTTAGATATGCCATATCCGTTTTTTCAGAATTATCCAAATTACAATCAGATGATGTTTCAGCAACAAATGCAGAATATGCAACCACAACAGATACAGAATGGTGGCTTTGTATCTGCACCAAGTATTGACTATGCAAGAAATTATTCTGTTGCACCTGGTACAAGTGTGACATTCAAAATTGAATCTCAACCAATTATTTGTACAAAAACTTTGGGATTCTCTCAGTTAGACCAACCAATATTCGAGGTGTTTAGACTTGTTAAGGAAGATGATTCAGTCAATTCTCAACCAATTACTGAGGAACAACCTGTAATTGAATACTTGTCTATTAATGAAGCTGACAAAATCAAGCAAGACATAAGCCAGTTGAGGTCAGAAATCGACTTTTTGAGAGAGTATGTAGAAATAGACCATAAAGGAGAAAAGGACGAAAAATGAACGTAATAGCCTTATTGAATGCCTATTCACAAATCACACAAAATCCTACAAAAGTTCTTGAATCAATGGACATTCCTGAAGAATACAGAAAATCCCCAAATGATGTAATTCAATACTTAATGAATAACGGGAAAATAACTCAGCAACAATACAATATTGCTAATGAACAAGCAAGGCAATTACAGAACAATCCCTTGTTTATGCGGTTTTTTAATAAATAAGCAATGCGCAATGCTTTATATACCGGCTATCAATTAGACGATAGTCGCTAACCTAAAAAATTTTATAGGAGGACAAAACAATGGCAATTACAGATGAAAGCGGAATGGTAATGCCTGTGGGACCTATGTACGGCGGTAATTACGGTGGTGGCATGGGTAACTTTGGTGGAGATTGGGGTTGGATAATCCTACTTCTTCTTATTGCTGGAAACGGTTGGGGCAATGGCTTTGGCGGTTTCGGTGGTATGGGTGGTTTTGCAGCTGATGGAGCAGCACTCTATCCATGGATGAATCAGGCAGAAATAACAACCGGAGGATTCCAGAATGCAGCTACTAATCAGGCGATTTCTTCACTTCAGAACAGCGTTACAAGTGGTTTTGGCGATGTACAGAATGCACTTTGCGGTGGATTCGCTGGAGTAAATGCAAATATCTCCAATGGATTTGCACAGGCGGAAATCGGTGCAAACTCACGTCAGATGGCTAACATGAATCAGATATTTGGTCTGTCACAGCAGTTTGCAGATTGTTGCTGTGAAAACAGACTTGCTAACTGTCAGACACAGAACATTATTCAGAATGAGGGCAATCAGACACGTTTTGCTGACGCAAACAATACAAGGGATCTTCTTGCTAATCAGACAGCTAATACACAGGCTATTCTTGATAAACTCTGCGCTCTTGAACTTGATGGTTACAAGCGTGAGAATGATAACCTTCGTTCACAGCTTAACATGGCTACTCTTAGAGAAAGTCAGACAGCACAGAATGCGTTTATAGCACAGGGATTCGCTGATGAAGTAGATCAGCTTTACAACAGACTGAACAATTGTCCAGTTCCAAGTACACCTGTTTACGGAAGAACACCGATATTCACTTGCAACAATGGCTGTGGATGTGGATGCGGTAACAACTTCTAAGGGGGGTGTGACCTATGGCTGAATATCTTGCTAATAATGTTCAAAATGTGGCTCTTAATGATCCAGTTTTGTTCACAGCATCTATACCTTGCAATAAAGGATATGTATATCACGAAGATGGCACAGGTATTTTTATTCTCAAAGGTTGCACTCAAAATTGCTTTGCGAGATACCAGGTTACTTTCAATGGTAATATTGCAATTCCTACAGGTGGAGCAATAACCCCGGTAGCTATCGGCATAAGTGTTATGGGTGAAGATAGACCTACCAGCAGAGCAATTTTTGTTCCAGCAGCAGTTGATACATATGGGAACGTAACATCAACGGCTCTTATCACAGTTCCTAAAGGGTGTTGTTTTAGTGTGGCGGTGCGTTATGTGGATGCTACTACAGATGATCCGGCTACAACACCAACACCAACAATCGAAGTACAGAACGCAAACCTTGTAATTAATAGGGTTGCTTAAGGAAGGAGGATAAGACCATGAACGAACTTTACGAACTCAAAGAAAAACTCTGTAGAGAGTTAAAGAAATACAACGGCGAAGAAGTTACCACTTCATCACTTGAAATAATCAAGAAATTAAGTGCTTCTATTCATTATATTGATGAAATAATCGAGAAGTACGAAGAAGAGGAAAATGCTTCGTATGGGTATAATAGCTATGAACCATCTATGAGAAACAGCAATAGAGGTAGCAGAAATAGTTATAACAACAATTCCTATGCAAGAGGACGTGGCAGAAATGCAAGACGTGACAATATGGGAAGATACTCAAACGAAGGTTATTCACGCAATAATGATGATATTGCAAAACTGAGAGAAATGATGATGGATGCTCCTACTGATGAAATAAGAAGAGATTATGAAAGAGTAATAGCATCACTTGAATCACATATGTAAGGAAGGGGGTAATGTCCTTGATTACAAGAAAAGACTTGGAAGAGGCAATAGCCAAATGTCAGGGGCAGAAAAACCCCTCTGCTAACACTTGTATTAAGTTGGCTGCTTACTATACAATTTTAGACCATACTCCTGAAGATAATTATTCAAGTTATTCATATGCAAGTAAACCATCAAACAGCGAGTTTATGAGAATGATTAAAAAGATGAGTTTGGATGAAGTTATACTAATTATGGATGATATGATGGAAGAACTTCAAGGGGTAGCACCTAAGTTGTATTATGAAACAATGGAAAGGTTAAAGGACACATGAAGATAGAAAAGAAACTATTAGATCGTAAGTTTTACGGAGATAAAAGACCACAAAATATTAAGTACATAGTCATTCAAGACATAAACAACGATTCCGTTACACATTATTATATTGCTGACGGAGTAGTAACACAGATTGTTCCTGACGAAAATATGACAGATTCAGTCAATGGTGGAAAACTTAATAGGCGTGGCTATCTTCATGGGATTTGTACAAAATACAATGGTTTGTCAATTGGTTTACCTAATAATATGTCAAAAGATGATGAAGAAACGTGCATAAGGTTAATAATGACGCTGAAACAGAGATATGATATAAAGAATGATAATATAGTGCGTAAAATGGATATAACCGGGGAACTGAACCCTATGAAATGGCACGATAACGAAAAGTGGAATAAGGATATTAAGGGTAGGCTGATTGATATAAAGAAAACCGAACCAAAGTAAAAGCAAGGGTGGAAGAGTATAACTCAACCACCCTTTTGATTTATGGAATAATAAATGTATTATTGTAAACGACTTTTCCACCGGGATATGTTTCTAATTGAAATTCAACCTTATCACCTGATTTTACACGAAAACCATATATAGGCATAATGGTTGCACCGTCTTTTACCCCTGTAAATGTGTCCTCAACTTCATCGCACATTTTTTCAACTCCATTTATATAAACATAATATGTGAAACAATCTGAAAATGTAGTGGCTTTATTACTGTTGTTTGTGAAATTAAATGCGATTGCCCACATTTTTTTACCATCATATTTGCCAATTTTTGTTGTGTATATGCTTGTGACCGTATCTTTATAGTAGAATGTGTCACTTGACTTCGAATTGACTTTAACATTAATTTTAAACTTTATTCCCTTGTATTTCCCTGTAATAACAGTTTTTCCGGCAGATACACCATTCACAACACCCTTTTTGCTTACAGTTGCGACAGATGGCTTAGAACTCGACCATTTAACTTTGCTTGCTTTAAGACCGTTTAATTTACATTGAAATGACTTTCCGACTGTAATAGTCTTGCTTTGAGTTGTGAGGTTTAGTGTCTGAACACCGGCATCAACATCTGGAATATAAAGTATTCCCAATACTATTATTGCAGCGAATAATAATACTATACGTTTTTTCATGTAATCACCCCTTTGTATTTAATAATTTTATTATGTTTTCAAATTGTTTGTCCTTGATCGAAAGTTCTCTCTTTAAAAATTCATTTTCTTTTCTCAATTCTTCTATAAGTTCATCTTTAGATACAACATCACTATTAGCGTCATATTTGTATAAAGTGGTGTATATAGTTTGGATTGTTTTATTAGAAGGATGCACGTTGCAGCCATTCTTAAAGAATCTCTCGATTGTTTTTAAAGAGACATAACTGTTATTTTCTTGAACAAGATTAAAAATATCAAAGTTTGTTAAGAAATATTTGTTTTTAATCTTAATACATTTATTTATATAATCTTCGTTATCCAATTTACATACTACATTTTGTACTTGATAGCACAATCCCCCATAAAGTGATACAAGTGGCTTAAAATGTCCATCTATGTCCGTTGAATGTCTATTATTGCGGTGCTAATATTCCTATTGTTCCGAGCGACGGATAGAGGTAACAACTAACATCTTTTCCAAAGTATTCAGTTGCCTCTATCCATTTTTAGAAAGGAAAAACCATTATGAACGAAACTACTATTATTAACTTCAAAAAACTATCTATTGAAAAGCAAAACCAACTTATTGCTTTGATATTAAAGCTGCTATCATACCATCAATAAGTGCTTTGTTGCGTTCGTTAAGTAGTGGATATAGTGCTTCAAATTGTTGTTCATTACTAACGGATGATTCGTCACCATATCCTAATATATAAGTTGGTGGCACATTAAATATATTTGCCAATTTATCAACTTTGTCCTGTCTCATATTACTTACATAACCATTTTCCCATTTAGCAATAGTAGATTTTGAAACACCTATCAATTCAGCAAGTTTCTCCATAGTGAGTCCTTTTTTTATTCTTAAATCCTTTATTCTTTGGGATGTAATTCCAGCTTTTTTATCCATAAAAAATCCTCCTTTTGGCTAGTGTGTCATATATAACGTAATATGTAGATTATCTTGATTATAAACAAAAGTTTACTCACGTTCAATATTTTTTTTCCAAAAACGAAACTTTTTTGTTGACATTTAAGTTTCGTTTTGGTAAACTTTCATTAGTTTCCAGAAAGGAAACAACCATAAAGCACAAAATAAAGGAGGTGTAATCTTGGACACAAACAAACTGTTGTATTTTATCAAAGATAGAGGATATAGAGTTGAAGATTTCTGTAAAGAAATGGATATGAGTGTTTCTACTTTCTATCGTAGATGTAATGAAAATTCATTTCGCGTTAAAGATATATGGCGAATTGCCGAGTTTCTTAACCTGACACAGGATGATATTAATTCTATTTTTTTTGCAAACATAGTTTACTAAAAGGAAACAAAGGGGGGGGTAATTATGGCAAGTAAAAGACCAACACAGGCACAAAGGATTGTGGAGTTTATAGATCAGAATGGATCGATTACCAGATTAGATAGTAGCTGCAAATTATTCATTTTTGAACTTTCTTCCAGGATTATATCTCTTGAAAAAAGAGGTTGGGTATTCGATAAATCTTGGATTACGAAAGAAAACCAATTTGGAGAACATAAGAGATTCAAGGTGTATCGAATTATTAAGAGAGGCGAATCAGTATGAAACAATTTGATTTATCAGGAATGAGATTTGGGAATCTTAAAGTTATAAAACTTGGTGATTATTATCTCGATGAATCAGGACATAAACGCAGAAAATGGATATGCAAATGTGATTGTGGGAACACAAAAATGGCATTAAGCCATGAACTTATATCCGGGCGAATAAAATCTTGCGGTTGTTTAAAACATAAATCTTACCACACGACTCACGGATTAAGTAAAACTCGATTATACAGGATTTGGAGCAATATAAAATCTCGTTGTAATAATCCTAGAGTTGATTGTTATGAAAATTATGGTGGGCGAGGAATATCTATCTGTGAAGAATGGGCAAACGACTTTAACAAGTTTTATCAATGGGCAATGAATAATGGCTATTCTGACAATTTAACCTTGGAAAGAATAAACAACGATGGAAATTATATGCCATCAAATTGTAAATGGACAACTTCCAAGGAACAATCAAGAAACAAGCGAGTAAATGTTTTTATCACATATAACGGAAGAACAATGACACAAAAAGATTGGAGTTGTGAATTAGGCGGTTCGCCATCACTTGTATCAAATAGATTAAGACGTGGATGGTCTAAGGAAAAAGCTGTGTCTACACCAATACAAAAAAGAGGGGAACTGTAAATGAAACGTGGCAAGAGGCTGACGAGAGAGCAAAAGGCAGTATTACAAGGAAATGGACTTAATTGGAGAGATTACGAGTTTGTTTATCAGGTAAACGAAACATACATAAAGGTCAGGAATAAGCAAACCGGAATTGAAAAGATAGTAGATGTTTATAAGAAGTCGAAACATAGATACGACTATTAAGGAGTGGGGAAATGAAAAGGAATATTCACAAGTTGTGGCAAAGATGGTTGGTGTTATCAATACCAATTTCGATTATAGGAACAATATTTTGGGCGTGTTGCATAGACAGTAAGTCGATATTACCAATCATTATGTTGGCGATAAACGTGTCGTGGCTGTTCCTGATGGTTGAGGCAAATACAGATGAAAGGGAGAGTAAAGATGAAGTTAGAAATCACGAAGATATTTTTGAAGAATTTTAAGGGTTGCAAGGATAGAACCATAAAGTTTGATGGCAACACAAAGGTTTTGGGTTGTAACGGTTCCGGTAAGTCAACTTTAAGTGATGCTTATTATTGGGTGTTTACAGATAGTAACACGGCTCTTGTTAAGAACCCACCAATAACACCAATGGGTGCTGAAGAGTGCGAGTCAAGGGTTGAAATCGAAATGGTACTTGATGGTAAGCCATTAACTGTTGCTAAGTCACAGAAATTTAAGACTAAGACAGATGATGCTGGAAAAACGACAAGTGCAGTTTCAAATATGTATGAAATCAATTCTGTCGAAAAGGCGTATAAGTCATTTGTTGCTGATTTAGAGGATCGTGGAATTGATATAGAAAACTTCCTGATATTCAGTAATCAGAACGCATTTACATCTGACTATTCAAAACAAGGCAGAGAAAAAATGAGAAGTATTCTCTTTAAGATGTGCGAAGGCGTAACGGATTTAGATGTTGCTGCAAATATTAATGGTATAGATGAACTTAAAACCCTCCTGGAAACATACAAGCTGGACGAAATTGAACAGATGAATAAGGCAACCGTCAAGAAGATTATTGACGAAATGGGCAAGGATAACGCCATTGTCAATGCAAGAATTGATGAACTTATATCTCAGAAGTCCACATTGGATATAAAGGTTTTGGAAGAACAGAAAAACAACTATGAGTCTGAAATAGCAAGGATCGATAAGGAATTAGAAAACATTTCCGGTGGTAAGGCTGATATTCAGGAAAAAATATCAGAACTGAGAATCAAAAAGAATGAAATAAGTACAAAGGCTAATGAAGAACTGGATGAGTCAAAGGCAGCTTTAGATAAGCAAATCCGTGAACTTTCCAGAACTATTGATGAAAACAATTATCAGTTGGATCAAGTCAAAACAAATATTCAGAGAACAGAAAACAGTATATCTGAGAAAAAGACGGACATAGAAAAGCAGAGAACGTTGTACAAAATCGAACAGGATGCAGTTATAGATGAAGGCGATTTATCTTGTCCTGTTTGCCATAGAACATATGATGCCGAAAAACTAAGCCAGATAAAGGCTGATTTTGAGAAAAACAAGGCTCAGAGACTTAAGACAATAAAAAGTACCGGCGACTCTTTAAAAGCCGAAATAAAGGAAAAGGAAACCGAGTTAAAGACTCTTAAGGATAAGAGTAAAACTCTTACAGATGTTATCGAAAAGACTCAGAAACTTAAGGATGAAAAGTTATCAGAGTTAGAGAGTTTACCTAAGTCAGTTTCATTCGATGATGATACGGAATGGATAAAGATTAATGCCGAATTGGAAGAATTAGAAAAAAAGTTATCTGAATCCAATTCTGAACACGAAGATGAACTTAAATCTCAAAAGAACATAAACAGACAGATGCTTAATCAGGTTATGGCTGAATTAGGGACACTTGAAAAGAATAAGGATATAGACAATCGAGTTGAGGAATTGAGACAGCTTAGAAAAGACTCAGAAATCAAACGTTCAAATGCTGAAAAGGTACTTAATCAGGTAGAGATATTCAAGAAGTCTAAGAATGACAAGTTATCCGAGAGAATAAACAGCCACTTTGAAGTTGCACAGTTCAGACTTTTTAAACAGTTAAAGAACGGCAATATAGAGGATGCTTGTGACGTGCTTATAGATGGCAAGGAAATCAATAGTCAGGCTAACCAAAGTTTACAGGTGTTAGCAAAGTTAGACATTATTCGTGGTTTATCTGATTACTTTGAAAAGTGGATGCCGGTTTTCGCTGATGATTATGCACTTATTACCGGAGAAACAGATAAGCGAGTAGTTATGAATAATCAGTTGATTAAGTTGATCGCAACTGACGGAGTTAAAGAATTAAAGGTAGAAAGGGGATAGAAGTATGGCTGCAAAAAAGGAAGTCGCAACGACAGATAAGAAAGAGTTAACAATGTCTGGATATTTTACTAGCGAGTTAGACAGAATTTCCGGGGCATTGCCAGAGTCATTCAACAAGCAGAGATTCGCACTTAACTTCGTATCACTTATTCAGGATAAACCTGAACTTCAGAAGTATAGCAAGGAAGTCCTTGCAACGGCACTTGTAAGGTCCGCACAGGACAATTTGGATGCGTTGAACAACGAAGTCTACATCTACAAGGGATATGGTGACAAGTTAACTTACACACCGTCCTACAAGGGACTTCGCAAAATGGCAATAGAAAAGTCTGTAAGACCTATTAAGGACATTTACGCAAAGCCGATATTTGAGGGTGACACAGTTGAAGAGGTATTTGCTGATGGCGCAGCAAAACTCATTTATAAATCAAACTTCATGAAGCGTGGCAAATGGATAGGCGTGTTCGCTGTTTGTGTATTTAAGGATGATTCTGAAATTTATGAACTTATGGACATGAACGACATAAACGCTGTTAAGGCTAAATCAAGAAATAGTGGAGCCTGGAAAGATTTCCCACAGGAAATGGCTAAAAAGTCTGTAATAAGGAGACTTTGCAAACAGATAACTCTTGATTTTAGTAATAAGCAGCAAGCGGATATGTTCACAGGTGCCGATGAAGTTATTGACGATCCTAAAGAACAGGTGGCAAAGGACGTTTCAGAAAATGCAAATATTCAGGAACTAGACGATGAAGTTGTTGTAGAAGTTGATCCGAATGAGATTGAAGGACAGATGAGTATGTTTGAGGAATAAATATGGAAGGTCAAATGTCGATTTTCGATTATTCCTTTGAGGATTCTATACCAAAGGAACTATCGAATTACAAGATAGAGAACAAGGTTAGGCTGATCGAGTTATTTGCCGGTGTGGGTAGTCAGGCAATGGCAATGAAAAGATTAGGCGTGCCATTTGAACATTATAGATGTGTGGAGTTTGATAAATACCCTGTGGCATCTTATAACGCGATTCATGGTACAGATTTCCCACCAATGGATATTACGAAAATTCATGGAGAGGATTTAGGCATAGTAGATGTTGAAGCCTTTACTTACTTACTTACTTACTTACTCGTTTCCTTGCCAGGATTTATCGGTTGCCGGGAAAGGCAGAGGAATGACTAAGGGAAGTGGTACAAGATCAGGTCTTTTATGGGAAGTCGAAAGACTGCTGAATGAGGTAGAGAATTTACCACAAGTGCTTTTAATGGAAAATGTACCTCAGGTACACGGAAAGAAGAACATAGATGATTTTCAAGATTGGATAGATTTCCTTGAAAGCAAAGGGTATTCAAACTTTTGGCAAGACTTAAATGCCAAAAATTATGGAGTTGCACAGAACCGAAATAGGACATTCATGGTTTCAATATTAGGTCATGCGAAGTACACATTTCCAGAACCTATCGAATTAAACAAAGTGATGAAAGATTACTTGGAAGATGAAGTTGACGAGAAATACTATGTCAATTCTCCAAAGGCACTTGAACTGATTGAAAGATTAAAAAATGAGGGAATCGACCTAAAAAACTGATAGACCCTCCTGATACGAGGGGGGGGGTACAGAACAACAGTTGATTTT
>Ga0247609_10000467_pt1 | contig 56314 bp, 47 predicted proteins | sample 172DNAGHGlowgp2_FD_193487 | JGI IMG/M metagenome (GOLD analysis project Ga0247609, IMG submission 193487) | Sheep rumen microbial communities from Palmerston North, Manawatu-Wanganui, New Zealand - 1728 DNA GHGlow gp2 | ecosystem: Host-associated > Mammals > Digestive system > Stomach > Rumen ... | reverse complement strand
TAACGGATATAGTGCAGGTCTTGACAGATTCCGTGAATCCGCGTGATTACATAAAGAAGATGCTTAGACGTGACCCAGAACTGAAATCCAAGTGGGGGACAATTTGTACCCCTGTTGAAATGTTGGCTCAGAAATTTGGGGACTCTCATGATCCACAGCCTGTGGAAGCGGCACATGAAGCCTGTAGAGGCGGCACATGAAGGAGGTTTCCCACGGCGGGAAAAGTGCTGCAGCAAGTAGTGGTTTTCCTTACTCTAACTATAGGTTTCCCTTACTCAAACCTATAGTTAGGGTCGTTCAAAATACAGCCACATCTTCAAAATAGGGCAACACCTACCTCAATAGGGCTGAAACCTCGATGTACAAAGGGTTTCGAGGAGGTAGGTGTTGGGCTAACAGGTACCTAAGAGGTACCTAACACCTACCTCAACACCTAACCTGACACCAACACCACCAAAAGCTGACAGCACCCCCACCAGGTAGGTGTTGGGGTAGGTCTTAGGTAGGTCTTAGGTAAGTGTTAAGGTAGGTGTTTGAATGGTTAATTATCTGTATTTAAGAAAGTTACAAAGTTTTAAGGTAGGTGTTTGCAAGAAACGTCAAGTGCTCACCGACGCTCGGCTCTGCCGCTTTGTACCTTCAGGTCAAAGAGCCATCCCGCCGATCCCATCTCGTTTATCTTAAAAAGTGCTCACCTGAGTCCCCGTGATTTGATAATATAACTATTTTTATTTCAACGTTTTAACCTCCAAACCAATCTTTGCTAATGCTAAGATTTTTTCTGATTTGATATTGGGAAGAGATTTAATGAAAGGGATGATATCATCACCATACGCCCGTTGAGAGAAGAAAACAAGTTGCGTATAATGCTTGCTATCTATCTCTATGTCTTTATAATAATGTATATTCCACTCAACTGTGGTTAGTTGACCATTAGCCATATCGCTCACAAGAAAATCCACAAGATACTCATCGCCATTCTCATAAACTTTATAATTGCAAATATCATCTGTCTCTTTTCGCTTGGTCAGTTCGTTGACCTTTGCCACAGCTGCTCCTTTTGCCATTATTTTCGTCTCCACAATGTTGACTGTAAACATCTTGTTAAAATGTTCTGGAGTCTCACCTTTGGGAAAATATTCATGTAGGAAATACCCCTTTGTTGGATTGGCACTCCATCCAAAATAGAATTGTGTATCATCAAAAATAATCGGATTGTCGGTCACAAAATATTCCTTAAACGTCTGTGCATAAGACCAGTTGCCCATCCATAGAAGAACAAGTGCAAATAATATCTTTTTCATCTTATAATTAATTGTATAACCTTTCTGACGGCAAATATACAGTTTTTTATCGTAATAAACAAATAAAATACTAGAAAAGAAATTTGGGGACTCATGATCCATGTTGGAGTTCTATCAGTAAAAAAGGAATGATAGTTAACAGATTCTGTAGTACCCAAGTGCTCACCGGAACTGTCCCGATTTTCCCTGGGAGGCCGACGCTGAATCGCCAGCGTCGGCCTCCCGAAGTTTATTTATCTATACGAGTTAATCGAATGTCAATTATAACAACACTTTACTAAAAATGGAATGGTGATGGCTGCGATGAAAGCGGCAAATGATATCCAATTGGCCCAATATAATCGATTCGTCTGATATCGGCTTTCTTCTAACTGCTTCTCTGCATAATAAACTGTACGTATGTCTTGCAGAAGTTGCAAGCAGTAAACGAGCTGCTTTGAAACGAATTCGTCTCTTGTGTTTGATTGCGTTTCGTTGTTGACTTTCACGACTTCTGTTTGCAATGTATAGACCCAATCGGGAACATCTTCCTTGTTCTCTTTACAATTATTACCCATCCATTCCTGTACTTTTTTCAGGAAATTCTTTTTCCCTTCAAGGGCGTGGCTTTGCGACATTATACCCTCATTAATGAGGCTTTCAAGTTCCTTTATTTGACTTTCGTTGCTCTTCATTATTTCACAATAATTTTCTTCGTCATACCATTTGGGCTTTTTACTATTACAATACCACGATGGGGCGTGGTGAAAGTCTGACCATTCAGAGAATAATAAGTTTGCTCATTGTTGTCTATGCTTATAGTTTTTACTGATGTTTCTTCGTCTGTCAATGATACAATAGAACCAAAACGCGTCCATGCATATGGCGATTGCTTGTAAGAATCTAATAACGATGCGGGAACGTGTAATGTGGCAGAAGCTATAGAAGACATCCAAAATGCGCTATTATTACCCAATGCTGGTACTTCCTCTGCAAAAGAGTAGAAATCTTCCATACTTGAACAATATAGAAATGCTTCTGGGTCTATAGTCGTAACAGCTTTCCCTAAGTAAATCTTCTTAATATTGGAACATTTATAAAAAGAAGAAGCCCCAATCCATGTAACACTATTTGGAACGACCAACAAATCCAACCCCGTACACCCAGCAAAAGCACTACGACCGATTCTCTTAACGCTTTCCCCAATGTGTAAAGAAGTTAACCCTGTGCATCCACCAAAGGCACCGGCTCCAATTGATATTACTTTATTTGGGATGTATAAGGCTGACAGATTCTTACATCCAGAAAAAGCCGCATCTCCTATACTGGTAACTTCTTCATGAATTGCAAGAGAGGTCAAGTTGGAATATGCCGTAAAAACATAATTTCCAATAGTAGTTATATTGCTCGGGATGACGAGATCTGTTAATATCTCCCCATTAAGATACAAATCTTTTGCGTGAAATAATGGGTTAGATTCTTGAGCTTCAAAATTGATATTAAGCCATGCTTCCAAATCAGTGATATAGACTGTTACCAACTTCTTACAATTGACAAAAGCATTTATTCCAATGCTTGTGATACTTGGCGGCAATGTAATTGATACCATATTACTACAGCCAAAGAAAGCTGAATATGCAATTTCTTTTACTCCGTCAGATATTACTGCAGATTTAACATCTGCGCAATCAAATGCCCAATCACCGATACTTAAAACGTTGTAAGTTTCATCATTATATAAGATGGAAGAAGGCACCACGAGGTCACCAGAGAAATATTTGTTTCTTGCAACGGTTGCAGTTTTTTCTGTTGGGTCTATTTCATATTTAATACCATCTACTGTAATTTCTTCTGCCCTCAACACAGTAGAAAGAATACAAGCAAATAAAAGTAAAAGATGTCTTTTCATTTTCTATGTGGGCGTTGATATGCCGTTACCTATCGGCTCTTATTGTTTTATTATTTGTGATTTCAGTGTCGAATAATGGTCTTGTAGCTTATATATTACCACTTCACCATTACCAGAGCAGTCTTGCGTATATGTCATGTCATCATTATAAACATAGAACCAATTAGCCTCGCTGATGACCTGTTTTAGAGAATTGTCTTTGCAGTATTGATATTTTATCAAATATTCTGATTCGTATTTTATGTACGTTATAGTACTTCCGTAAGTGTTATGAAGTCCCCAAATTTTGAAAACCTCTCCAGTCTTTGAAATAGGTAATTCTTTATTCATCTTAGAAATACTGATATTTACAGACTGTTTTGTTGATGCCTTGAATTTCTGCAAGTCACCTGTTATCTTTATTTGGCTATTATCCTTTTCCAAATTGACAACATCAATTGTGTTTAAATAGCCGTTATATAGCGTTAATTTGTTTTTGTCCAGTTTATATGTGCCAGCTCCCATCATAGTGCTGTTGAAACAGTAAGAATACTTTCCTGCCTCTGAAAATGAGATAAAGTAAAGACTAGCGGCATTCCCAGAAACAACCCAAACTCCATACAAGTCGCTTTCTTTAACAAAGCTCTGCTTCTCTTCCTCCTGCTCTTGCTCTTGTGTATTAGAGGATGCCCCTTCATCATCTTTAGAACAAGATGCCAAACACAATATCGTAGCGAAAGCGATTATCATATAATCAATCTTTATTTTCAAAATTTTCATACCTAACTTTGAAATATTGTTTTGTTTATCTATGCATATATTTATTACAAAGAAGAGGCGCAGACTATCGCCATACGCCGCACGGTTCACCACAAACCACATTGAAATATGGGAAATCTGCGCCCTTATCGGGGCAGCCCCTATATTCAATGTTTGCTCGTAGCAAGTACGGTGGTGATTGTGCGGCTATCGAGCTTTATGTCTTTTGCGCACCTTTCGGATTGCGACTGCAAATTTACACAAAATTCTTCGATTCAGTACTACAAAATTGTGAAAATCACATAAAATGTGATGAATTTATGCAGTTTTTACTTTCAAACAGCATGACGAGAAACATGCTTAAAAGGAAATGACACTCTTTCATACCTGCAAAGGTACAATAAAAAGAGCAAAAAGCTGTCTTAGAGAAACAGAATTGTCCATTATTTTGCCACTATTCGGAGAAAATGTCGTATCTTTGCAAAAATTATTGACTGGACAAATGGACAAAAGATATGCCCTCTTCTTCGATATTGATGGTACGCTGGTAAGTTTCAAAACACACGAGATACCACCCTCCACCATCTTTGCACTAACCCAGGCAAAGGCGAATGGACATCGGGTGTATATAGCCACTGGCAGACCACCTATTATTATTACGAACCTTGGAGCCATCGAACATCTCATTGACGGTTACATCACAACCAACGGAGCCTTGTGCTACGTGGGCAACAAAATGGTCACGTGCCAACCCATTCCCAAGAGTGACGTGCAGACATTGGTTGACGATTCGAAAGCAAAGGGATATAGCCTCATCGTCGTAGGCCGGCGTGACGTGGCTGTACTTGACCCGACGGGCGACGTCCGTCGCATCTTCCAGCAAATGCTGGCCGTGAAGAACCTGGACAAGGCTTCGCCCTTGGAACAGGTGCTGGAGCAGGACATCCTGCAGCTGACGCCTTTCTTCCCTGCCGACTATGAGCAACAACTGATGGCACGGCTGCCCCACTGCATCTCTGGCCGCTGGCATCCGGAGTTTTCCGACATTACCGCCAACGGAGCCGACAAGGGGAAAGGCATCCTGGCGATTGCACAGTACGAGGGGCTGGACCCCAGCCAGACCATTGCCTTTGGCGACGGCGGCAATGATACGTCCATGATTCTCCAGGCTGGTATCGGCATCGCGATGGGTAACGCTATCGATGAGCTGAAGCAACAGGCGGACTACGTCACTACAACCGTCGATGAGGACGGCATTCTCCATGCGCTTCGCCACTTCGGCATCGTGTAAAAACGCTAATAAACATAAAAGAGCGCCACAGAGGGTAATCTGCGGCGCTCTTATTATATAATAAGGTATCCTTAGTCCTTGAGCTTAGCCACAATCATCTCGCGGTTCAGGCGGGCGATGTTGGCGATGGTCTCATTCTTCGGGCAGACAGCCTCGCAGGCACGAGTGTTGGTGCAGTTACCGAAGCCGAGTTCGTCCATCTTGGCAATCATGTTCTTCACACGACGGGCAGCCTCAACGCGGCCCTGGGGAAGCAGGGCAAGCTGGCTGACCTTGGACGATACGAAGAGCATGGCAGAGCCGTTCTTACAAGCTGCTACGCAAGCGCCACAGCCGATGCAGGAAGCGCAGTCCATAGCCTCGTCGGCATCCTCCTTGGGAATCAGGATAGCGTTGGCATCCTGAGCCTGACCGGTACGGATGGTGGTGTAGCCGCCAGCCTGGATAATCTTATCGAAGGCACCACGGTCAACCATACAGTCCTTGATAACGGGGAAGGCAGCAGAGCGCCAGGGCTCTACGGTGATGACATCGCCATCGTTGAAGCGGCGCATGTAAAGCTGACAGGTGGTGGCGCCACGCTCGGTCTTTCCGTGAGGCGTACCGTTAATGTAGAGTGAGCACATACCGCAGATACCCTCGCGGCAGTCATGGTCGAACACGAAAGGCTCCTTGCCTTCGTTGATGAGCTCCTCGTTCAGGATGTCAAGCATCTCGAGGAACGAGGTATCGTCGGGGATGTCGTGCATTTCGTGGGTATCGAAGTGACCCGCATCCTTCGGACCATTCTGACGCCAAAATTTAATTGTGAAACTTATATTCTTAGCCATAGTCTTTAATTCTTATAGTTACGGGTTTGTACTTTAATTGCTTCGTATTCGAGGGGTTCCTTGATGAGCTCGGGCTCGTTGCCCTTGCCTTTGTACTCCCAGCAGCCAACGTAGAAGTAGTTCTCGTCGTCGCGCTTAGCCTCGCCTTCCTCGGTCTGGTACTCCTCACGGAAGTGGCCACCACAACTCTCATTACGAGAGAGAGCATCGAAAGCTACGAGCTGACCCATGGTGAAGAAGTCACGCAGGTGGATGGCCTTGTCGAGTTCGACGTTGAGACCTTCCTTCGAGCCAGGCACGAAGAGGTTGGTATCGAACTCCTTCTCCAGCTCGTGCATCTTCTTCAGACCGGTCTTCAGACCCTCGGCGGTGCGACCCATGCCGACATACTCCCACATAATGTGGCCGAGCTCCTTGTGGATAGAGTCAACAGAGCGCTTACCCTTGATATTCATCAGACGGTCGATCTCGGCCTGCACGCCTTTTTCTGCCTCATCGAACTCCTTACGGTCGGTGGGAACCTTAGGCCATACAGCCTGGTCAGCCAGGTAGTTCTGAATGGTGTAAGGCAGCACGAAATATCCGTCGGCCAAGCCCTGCATCAACGCGGAAGCACCTAAGCGGTTAGCACCGTGGTCAGAGAAGTTACACTCACCGATGGCGAACAAACCAGGGATGGTGGTCTGCAGCTCGTAGTCAACCCAGATACCGCCCATGGTGTAGTGGATGGCGGGATAGATCATCATCGGCTTGTAGTACTTCACGCCATTGATTTCGTTGGCAACATCGCCAGGGAACACGTCGGTAATCTCCTCGTACATCTCGAACAGGTTACCATAACGCTGCATGATGACATCAAGACCCAGACGGTTGATAGACTCCGAGAAATCAAGGAACACAGCCAGACCGGTGTTGTTGACACCGAAGCCCTTGTCGCAACGCTCCTTGGCGGCACGAGAGGCAACGTCACGGGGAACAAGGTTACCGAAGGCAGGATAGCGGCGCTCCAGATAGTAGTCACGGTCTTCCTCGGGAATATCCCAACCCTGCTTGGTACCAGCCTGCAGAGCCTTAGCGTCTTCAATCTTCTTGGGAACCCAGATACGTCCGTCGTTACGCAGCGACTCAGACATCAGCGTCAGCTTGGACTGCTTGTCACCATGAACGGGGATACAGGTGGGGTGAATCTGAACGTAAGAGGGATTTGCAAAGTAGGCTCCCTTACGATAGCACTGAACGGCAGCGGTGCAGTTGCAACCCATGGCGTTGGTGGAGAGGAAGTAGGTATTTCCGTAACCGCCAGTGGCGATGACAACAGCATTGGCGCTGAAACGCTCCAACTCACCAGTCACCAGGTTCTTGGCGATGATACCACGAGCACGACCATCGACGATGACCACATCCTCCATCTCGTAACGGGTATAGAGCTTTACCTTACCGGCCTTAACCTGACAACTCAATGAGCTATAGGCACCGAGCAACAGCTGCTGACCCGTCTGACCCTTTGCATAGAACGTACGGCTTACCTGAGCACCACCGAACGAACGGTTAGCCAGCATGCCGCCATACTCACGGGCAAAGGGAACACCCTGAGCCACGCACTGGTCGATGATATTGTTAGAAACCTCAGCCAGACGATAAACATTGGCCTCGCGAGCACGATAGTCACCACCCTTCACGGTGTCGTAGAACAGACGATAGACAGAGTCACCATCGTTCTGGTAGCACTTGGCAGCGTTGATACCACCCTGAGCGGCAATAGAGTGCGCACGGCGGGGTGAATCCTGAATGCAGAGGTTAATCACGTTGAAGCCCATCTCACCGAGTGAAGCGGCTGCAGAAGCACCTGCCAGACCCGTACCTACGACAATCACGTCGAGCTTCAGCTTGTTCTTCGGGTTGACGAGACGCTGATGAGCCTTATATTCCTTCCATTTCTCAGGCACTGGTCCTGCAGGAATCTTTGAATCTAATACTTTTGACATAATCTTAATTTTCTATTTACAGATTTTTCGATTTACGATTTTAAGCGCAGCAGGCTGTGCACAATGAGGGAGCGCAACCGAAGGCAAATGCCAGAACCACTACGAGGAAGCCCAGCATGAGCAGCGTAACATAGATGAAGCCGATGACCTTCCAGCGGCAGAACCATGTCTTGCCACTTACACCCAGGGTCTGCATAGCTGACCAGAATCCGTGAGTGAGGTGCAGCCAGATTGCTACCAGCCAGATGACGTAGAGCACTACGTAAACCGGGTTGGCAAAGGTCACCTTCATGAGCTCGAAGCCATGCGTAGGAGGAATAGCAGTAGTCATGTGGAACAACTCGGCAAACATCATGTTATACCAGAAGTTGAACAGGTGAAGCAACAAACCGAGGCAGATGATGATACCCAGGACAAGCATGTTCTGCGATGCCCATTCCACCTTTGAAGGCTTGTCAGTAACTGCGTAACGCTCTGCACCACGAGCACGACGGTTCTGTGCCGTCAGGATGAAAGCGTAAACGATGTGGACTACAGCAAGTGTAGCCAGGCCGAGCGTTGCAACAACGGCATACCAATTGGCGCCGAGCAACTCACAAATCATGTTGTATGCCTTTCCGGAGAACAGCGCAACAATGTTCATAGCACAATGGAATGTGAGGAACAAAATCAGCGCGATACCCGTCAAGGACATCACAACCTTTCGACCAACAGATGAATTAAATAACCACATAATTGATTGAAATTTAAATATTTAAATTATTAATAATGATTTTTCGTAGTATGAATTCCTGCCTCTCGGCAACAAAACAAATACCCAATAATAAGTACGCTCACGCGTGTTTTAGGCTACAAAAGTACTACAAAATTATGACATCCGCAAACGTTTTCATAAGAAATTAGCTTGAAATTCGTTTATTTATACAAAATCAAAAGCGGAAAAGGGCAAAAAATAGAAAACTTTTTGTACTTTTGCAAGGTGTAATAAAATCACAGGCAATGAAAGAAATCAAACGTATTGTTCTCACAGGAGGCCCATGTGCCGGTAAAACGACTGCTTTAGTCAGAATAACAGAGTATTTTTCAAATCGTGGCTACAAGGTTTTCACCATTCCCGAAGTCCCCACGCTTTTCAGTCTTGGCGGTTGGAGTTATCTGACACCGAACCGCGACCTTTACTATGAAGGTGAACGTGCCATCCTGGAAACGCAGCTGGCACTGGAGGACTCGTTTATGCGACTGGCTGAGACCTGCCAGAAGCCTGTACTCATTGTCTGTGACCGGGGTACGCTGGACATCTCCGCCTATATATCGCCAGAGATGTGGAACGACATCACGGCCAAGGCCGGTACTGACACGAACGCCCTGCGTAACCGCTATGATGCCGTGCTCCATCTGGTAAGTGCCGCTGACGGAGCAGAACAATATTATACCACAGCCACTAATGCCGCCCGCTACGAACAGATGAACGAAGAGGGACTCCGCATAGCCCGCGAACTGGACAAGAAGGTCATCAAGGCGTGGACAGGCCATCCGCATCTGCGTGTCATCAACAACAACGACGACTTCAATGCCAAGCTGAACCGTGTCCTGAAAGAAATTGCTCACGTTATCGGTGTGCCACAGCCTATCGAGGAAGAGCGTAAATACATTGTCGAGCTATGTGGTGAACTACCCGAGTGCATAGAGAGCAGCATCACACAGACCTATCTGGTTGGTGACCCGGGGTCTGAGATTCGCCTGCGCCGCCGCGAATGGGCAGGCAAATATGCCAATATCCTTACCACAAAGACAAAAGTTTCACAAAACGAAGAACTGGTCACCGAGCGGCAAATCTCGAACAATCTCTATGAGAGCATGCTACAGCAGGCTGATCCCTACCGTCATACCATTCGCAAAGAGCGCAAAAGCTTCATCTGGAAAGGGCAATACTTTGAGCTCGATTTCTACAAGGGAGCACTCGACGGCCTCATTATTCTTGAAACCAAAGGCATACAAAGCCATGAGGAAGTGAAATTCCCTCCCTTCCTCCGAGCCATAAAGGACGTGACAGGCAACATAGACTACTACAACTACACCTTGGCCTTGAAAAACTAAAGAATGGAACATAACCACGAACTACAAACAGCATGGGACTTTGTGGAAAATACCGGACGTAGCATCTTCCTGACAGGAAAAGCTGGAACCGGTAAGACCACCTTCCTGAAAACAATTGTCGAGAAGTCGCGTAAGCGCCCCATCGTGGTAGCACCAACAGGAGTAGCTGCCATCAATGCCGGAGGCGTTACCATCCATTCTTTTTTCCAGTTGCCGTTCTCTCCCTATGTGCCTGGTGCCAAGGTAGAAAGCAAGTTTGACTTCGGACGAGAGAAACGCAAGATTATTGCCTCCATTGATTTGCTCATTATCGATGAGATATCGATGGTACGGGCAGACTTGCTGGACGCCATTGACACCGTTCTGAGACGCTTCCGAAACCATTACCAGCCATTCGGTGGTGTACAGTTGCTTATGATTGGCGACTTGGCGCAACTAACTCCCGTCATGACTCCAGAAGACGAGCGAATACTGAAACCCTATTACGACACTCCCTACTTCTTCGGTTCGAAGGCTCTCCAGCAGATTGACTATGTGACCATCCAGCTGGAGCATGTCTATCGTCAACAAGACCTGTCGTTCATCGGAATATTGAACCAGGTCCGCAATGGACATCCCACAGAAGAAACGATGATGCGACTGAACACACGCTGCAAGCCCGCCTTTATCCCAAGTCCGGAGGAACCTTACATCAGACTGACCACCCACAACCAACTGGCAAACTACTATAACGAGACGGAGTTGCAGAAACTACGGGGCCGAACCTTCCAGTTTCATGCCGAAATCAAGGGCACATTTCCAGAATACTCCTACCCTACTGCTGAAACACTGGTACTCAAAGAGGGAGCACAGGTGATGTTTATTAAAAACGACACCTCGGGCGAACATCTCTATTACAACGGACGTATTGGCCGTGTCGTACATGTTGACAAACAACAGATTCTTGTGCTTTGCGAGGGTGACGCTGAAGCTATTGAAGTGGAACCTATGGAATGGGAGAATACTCGCTACACACTGAACGAAGAGACCCGCGAGATTGAGACAGACATACAAGGGACTTTTAAACAGTATCCCCTGCGCTTAGCCTGGGCTATTACCATTCATAAAAGTCAGGGGCTGACCTTCGACCGCGCCATCATTGACGCCAACCAGTCTTTTGCACCAGGACAGGTCTATGTAGCCCTGAGCAGGTGCCGCACATTGGAGGGCCTGGTGCTGGCTACTCCCCTGGAGGCACGTGCCATCATTAACGATTCACGGGTTGACACCTACATTGCTCAACAGGAAACAGAAGCCCAACGCAGCATAGAGCAGCTCCCCACATTAAAACAGGAATACGAACGGTTCCTGCTGCTGCAGCTCTTCGACTTCCGCCCGTTGCTTTACCAACAGGAAACGATGGTACGTATATTCGCAGAATTTTTCTATCACAGCCATTCATCGCTCAAGCAACTACACGACAGGGCACTGATGGATCTTCGGCAGCAGGTCATTGATGTAGCTGAAAAATGGCAAAGAAGAATACAAAGCCTCTCGTATGAAGAACTGCACAAGGAGGAATTTCTGGAGCGTGTGAAGCGCAGTGCCGGCTATTTTGCAGACACACTGGACAAAATACTTTCCAAACCCCTGCAACTGACAGCCCAAATAGAAACCAACAACAAACAGGCAACTCGCCGACTCAGCAACGCGCTCCCTGATGAACGACAAACATGGCTGGCAAGCCGCTATCTGCTGATAAAAATGGAAGAAATGGGCTTCACCGTAAGCCACTACCTGAAAGAAAAGCAAATGTCCATGTTGGACGCGCTGAACGAGAACACGTTGAAAAGCAAACGGAAACCAAAGCCCCAAAAAGAACCCAAACCCAAGACTTGGGAGATTAGCTACCAGTTCTACCAGAAAGGCATGAAACCTGACCTCATCGCCCACGAACGCAAACTAACCCTCAGCACCATCATTGGCCACCTGGTTCGCTATGTGGATACAGGAGCTGTTGACTTCAACGACCTTGTTTCCCAAGAGCATCAGCAGGCCATTGAGCGGGCTATCCAGAAGGCGGGCACAGATAATGGCAGTACCGCTATCAAGAGACTTTGTCCACCCGACGTCACCTTCGATGAAATACGTTTAATCCTTTCTTATAAACATGGGGCATCACAGCCTTAAGACTCGTGACTCTTCATGCTATAGAACTTTGCCACCAAGGCACCGCTAATATTGTGCCACACACTGAAGATTGCACCAGGGATGGCGGCCATCGGGAATGCGGCGAAATGGATGGTGGCCAAGGAAGAAGCCAGTCCAGAGTTCTGCATCCCCACCTCGATGGAAATTGACGCACGTTTGTTGTGAGGAAGGCGCAACAACCAGCCAATGCTATAGCCAAGAACAAGTCCACTGACATTATGTAATACAACAACAAGTATTACAAGCAAGCCACCTGTCAGCAAACGCGATGCATTATGACCAACAACGATACCAACGACAAACGCTATCATCAGCGATGAGAAAGCCGGCAGATATGCCACTGCTCGCCGGGTAAAAGCTGGCAGGTAGTGCTGAATCAGAAAACCTACCACAATAGGGGCAATAACCACATAGACAATACTCTGCAACATGCCAAACGTATCGACATCAACCAATGTGCCTGCCATCAGCCATGTCAATAATGGAGTAAGCAATGGAGCAAGGACCGTGCTGGTGGCTGTCATGCCGACACTCAGCGCAAGATCGCCCTTTGCCAAATAGGTTATAACGTTAGACGCCGTACCTCCAGGACAACAGCCGACCAGAATAACGCCTAAAGCCAAGTCGGCAGGCAAGGCAAACGCTTTGGTAAGCAACCAAGCCATCAGCGGCATAATAGTAAACTGTGCAAAGCAACCAATAAGCACATCTTTCGGCCGGCTGAACACAATACGGAAATCCTGAGGAGAGAGTGTCAGGCCCATACCAAACATGATCACGCCTAACATCGGATTTATAGTCCATGTTCCTATCGACATGAAAGGAGCAGGAAACAACACCGCTATCAAGGCTGCCAATAAAACCAACATGCCCATCCAACGGGCTATCAAGTCACAAAGCTTTTTCGCCATTCCCAAACTATAATTTGTAAACGAACTCGCTGATTTCAATCTTCTGGGTGCAAAGATACAACAATTTTTCCGAACAATCATTTGAGTTTCTGTAATTAATTTCGTACTTTTGCAAACAAAGAACCTCATTCATTCAAAAAATATGAAAAAGACAATGCCAAAAGAAGGGAAATTTGAACTGATTACCCTACCCTATGACGCCCATGCATTGGAGCCAGTCATCACGTCAAGTACTATCGGGTTCCACCACGGTAAGCACCTGCAGACGTATGTGAATAACTTAAATGGCATGCTGCCTGGAAGCCAATTTGAAGGGCTGACACTGGAAGACATTGTCAGACAAAGTGACGGTGGCGTGTTCAATAATGCTGGTCAGATCCTAAACCACAACCTGTATTTTCTACAGTTCAAGTCACCACAGGAGAACAACGTACCTATTGGAAAGTTGGCAGAGGCCATCAACAGCCAGTTCGGCTCCTTCGAGGCATTCCGCGAGGAGTTCCAGAAAAAGGGTGCAACACTCTTCGGCTCTGGTTGGGTATGGCTGTCGGCCGATGCTAACGGCAAGCTTGTCATCACGCAGGAACCCAATGCCGGCAATCCATTGACAAAGGGGCTCACTCCCCTGCTCACCTTCGACGTATGGGAACATGCCTACTATCTGGACTACCAGAACCGTCGTCCAGACCATTTGAGCGCCCTCTGGCAGATTATTAACTGGGAAATCATTGAAGATCGTTTTACCCGATAGTACATGGCAAGTAGTACAGACTTCGTACAGTACATCGCCGACTATTGTGCTGGGAGAAACTAATAACACTCATAACAAGATGACGTCAGAGCAGGCAAGGACATTCCGTGACGATGTACTAAACATCGTCAGTCAGATACCTTGCGGAAAGGTGACAACCTACGGACATATTGCGACGTGGGCCGGCTGGCCGAGTCACTCGAGGATGGTGGGGCGTACGCTGCGTTATACGCCTGGGGCAGAGACGCTGCCCTGCCACAGAGTGGTAAACACTGCTGGCCGCACAGCTCCCGGCTGGTCCCGCCAGCGTCTGTTGTTGGAAGAGGAAGGTGTTGTCTTCAAGCCGAACGGCCATGTGGATATGGCTCGCTTTCTTTGGGAGCCACAACTCGATTAGAAAAGAGTATCAAGCATGACAACAGCAAAGGAAATCATAGAATACATGGAGTCGCAGCACAATGAGCAACAGCGGCAAATACTGATGCGGTTCTTCAAGACGGCACCGGGAGAATATGGCTATGGAGACGAGTTCCTGGGACTGAAGGTGCCACAGACGCGTGAGATTGTCAAAGCAGCGGATGTATCTCTGGAGGAAATTCCAGAACTACTGATGTCACGATGGCATGAGGTACGGCTCTGCGGACTGCTGATACTCGTGGCTAAATTTGAGAAACTGGCCACCAAGCGGTTGGAGAAAAATGCAGAGGCCATCATCAAGCGCGACGAAATCGTTACGATGTATCTGCAATATGCCGAGCAGGCGAACAACTGGGACCTAGTGGACCTCTCCGTTCACAAGATTCTCGGCCACTGGCTACTGCTACCGACAAACCTGGGCGACAGAGACTATAAAATAAAAGTGCTTGACGAGCTCGCCGCCAGTCCTTGTCTCTGGAAGCAGCGCATGAGCATTGTCTGCTCTTGGAAGACATCACAGCAGGGAGACCCCTCATGGTGTCTGCGCTATGCCGAGATTCACCTGCATCATCCCCATGACCTCATGCAGAAAGCCGTAGGCTGGATGCTCCGCGAAATGGGCAAGCGCGTCAGCATGGATCTCCTGCGAGAGTTCCTCAAACAGCATGCTCACGAAATGCCTCGTACCATGCTTCGCTACGCTATCGAAAAGATGTCAGACGAGGAAAGGAATTATTGGATGCATGAATACTAAACTTCAACATTATTGACATAGCAACAAAAAAATAAGGAGATTTTGGATAATTAGAAAAATCTTCGTATCTTTGTCCCACTATTTATCCATATGAGATATGGCAGCACACAATGAACTGGGAGCTTGGGGCGAAGAACAGGCTACCAACTACTTGCTACGAAAAGGTTTCTCCATCGTGGAGCGTGACTGGAAATCGGGACATCGTGACATTGACATCATTGCCACATTGGATGACATAGTGGTGTTTGTTGAGGTGAAGACCCGGAGCAAACAACTGTTTGGAGAACCTGAGGATGCGGTCAATTACATGAAGTTGCGCAACCTGAGGGCAGCCATCAACCACTATGTACAGTACAAACACCTCAACAAAGAAATACGTTTCGACATTATATCCATTATAGGTTCACCCGACAATGGAACACAGTCAATCAAACACTTCGAGGATATTCCGATGTACTAAATATATAGTAAATGGAACAAATAGAACGCATCAAACAGATGGAACAGCAACTGGACCGTACTTCGGCGGCCATTATGGAATTGTCAGCAGCACTCGACAAATACCAAGAGGTACAGGCTGCACTTACCATTTTAAGCAAGTACTACGGCAGCGAAACATGGAAACAGGACTATGCCGACGACGAAGCCGGACGACTGCCCAAGGGACTGAAACGTGGCGTACTGTCAGAAGATGCTGTTTGGAATGTTCTTACAGATAGCCACGAGCTAAATGTCCGACTGGCAGAAACTGTAGCCGACATTCTTAAAAACCAATAGGATTATAACTGCATTTTCCAGAAAGTTTTGTAATTTTGCAGGCAGAAAATTGTTCGAATTAATGATGAATCTTAATTATGATGTCTTGGTGATTGGTGGCGGACATGCCGGCTGTGAGGCTGCTACCGCTGCAGCCAACATGGGTGCAAAGACCTGTCTGGTGACGATGGACATGAACAAGATTGCACAGATGTCGTGCAACCCTGCCGTCGGAGGTATCGCCAAAGGCCAGATAGTACGCGAGATTGATGCGTTGGGAGGACAGATGGGACTGGTCACTGATGCCACCGCCATACAGTTCCGTATGCTGAACCGTGGCAAAGGACCTGCAGTATGGAGTCCTCGTGCCCAGTGTGACCGTGGAAAATTCATCTGGGAATGGCGACGTGTACTCGATGAAACAGAGAATCTGGATATATGGCAGGACCAAGCAGATGAGCTGATAGTGGAGAATGGTGAGACCGTTGGCATACGTACCATCTGGGGAGCAGAATTAAGAGCCAAGGCTGTTGTTATCACAGCAGGGACATTCCTCAACGGGCTGCTACACATTGGACGTAAGATGGTACCAGGAGGACGTATTGCCGAACCTGCTGTTCCCCATTTCACCGAAAGCATTACCCTACATGGTATCCGTTCAGCACGCATGAAAACAGGCACCCCCGTCCGTATAGACAAGCGTTCGGTTCATTTCGAGGACATGGAACGGCAGGACGGAGAGAACGATTTCCACCAGTTCTCATATATGGGCAGTCACCGTTCGTTGGCACAGCTGCCCTGCTGGATTTGCTACACGAACCCGGAGGTACACGAGACACTACGCTCGGGACTGGCCGACTCCCCACTCTACAACGGACAGATACAATCTATTGGACCGCGCTATTGCCCTTCAATAGAGACAAAGCTTGTTACCTTCCCCGACAAAGATCAACACTTGCTGTTTCTGGAGCCAGAGGGTGAGACAACCAACGAGATGTACCTTAACGGCTTTTCGTCAAGCCTGCCGATGGACGTACAAATAGCAGCACTTCGAAAAATTCCTGGATTGAGAGACGCAAAAGTCTATCGACCGGGCTATGCCATAGAGTACGATTTCTTCGACCCTACACAACTGACCCACTCATTGGAATCAAAGATTATAAAAGGACTTTTCATGGCTGGCCAGGTAAACGGAACAACAGGATACGAAGAAGCTGGTGGACAAGGCACCATAGCTGGCATCAACGCAGCACTCAGGGCTGGTTCTGCAGGCAGTAGTTCCTCTACAACGCACGCTACCTTCGAACTGAAACGTGACGAGGCCTATATCGGTGTACTCATCGACGATTTAGTGACAAAAGGAGTAGATGAACCTTATCGTATGTTTACATCAAGGGCAGAATACCGCATCCTGCTACGACAAGACGATGCTGATGCACGACTGACAGAGAAAGCCTACGAGCTGGGATTAGCCAAACGTGACCGATACGACTGGTGGATGGAAAAGAAACAATACATCGAGGATATCGAACTATTCTGTCAAAACACTTCCATCAAGGCAAAGGATATCAATAGCGGTTTGGAGAATTTAGGTACCACCCCGCTTGAACGAGGCTGCAAACTCATTGACTTAGTCAGCCGTCCCCAGTTATCCCTAAGCGTACTAAGCGAACTTGTGCCTCCATTGAAAGAAATAATAAACCGTCCAATTAATCGGAAACAGGAGATAGCCGAGGCAGCAGAAATCAGAATGAAATACAAGGGGTACATTGATCGCGAACGAATGGTGGCTGAAAAAATGCACCGACTGGAAAACATCAGAATCAAAGGACACTTCCACTACGAAGAGATGCAAGGCCTTTCCACCGAAGCCCGCCAGAAACTGACGACCATCGAACCCGAAACGCTGGCACAAGCAAGTAGAATTCCAGGCGTTTCACCGAGCGACATCAATGTACTACTAGTATTAATGGGTAGATAAAGTTTCACGTGAAACATATTAAACATACATAACTATACATTATTATGAATAACAAAGTATTAGTGGAAAATCTTCGGTGTATCCCAGATTTTCCGAAAAAGGGAATCAATTTCAGAGACGTAACCTCATTGTACCAAAATGCCGAATGTCTGAGAATCATGGTCGATGAAATGTACGAGTTATACAAAGACAAAGGCATTACAAAGATAGTCGGTATAGAAAGCCGTGGCTTCGTCATGGCTGCTGCACTTGCAGCTAAATTAGGAACAGGAGTGGTACTTGCACGTAAACCAGGTAAACTGCCTTCGACAGTTGTCAAAGAAAGCTATTCAAAAGAATATGGCGTTGATACAATTGAAATGCACATTGACGCAATCACACCTGACGATGTCGTACTTATTCACGATGACTTGCTCGCTACAGGAGGAACCGCGAAAGCAACTTACAATCTGGTACAACACCTACACCCCAAAAAGGTATATATGAATTTCATTATCGAAATTCGCGACGAGGGACTACATGGCCGAGACGTATTTGACGGACTTGTTGACGTCACCACATTGATGGTTCTATAAAGTTTCACGTGAAACATCATGACAAAGGAAGAGAACGAAGCAAGACTTGAAAAGCTAAAAAAAATAGTCAGTAGGTTGCCTGAAAAACCTGGCAGCTACCAATACTATGACGCTGAAGGAACCATTATCTACGTAGGTAAAGCAAAGAACCTGAAATCCCGCGTCTCGTCCTACTTCCACACAGAAGTTGACCGCTTCAAAACCAAGGTGCTCGTCTCAAAGATACACGACATCAGTTACACAGTGGTAAATACAGAAGAGGATGCTTTATTGCTGGAAAATTCACTTATCAAGAAGTATAATCCGCGTTACAACGTACTGCTGAAGGACGGGAAAACCTATCCCAGCATCTGCATCACCAACGAATTGTTACCGCGTATTTTCAAGACAAGAACAATCAACAAAAAATGGGGATCCTACTACGGACCATACAGCCACGTAGGTAGCATGTACGCTATCCTCGAACTAATTAACAAACTATATCATCCTCGCACCTGTAGGCAGCCTATCACACAAGAGGGTATAGACAATGGTAAATACCAACTTTGTCTGGAGTTTCACATCAAGAACTGCAAAGGGCCCTGCGTTGCCAGACAAAGCATCAATGATTACAGGAAAAACATTGAGCAAGCGCGTGAAATCCTAAAAGGAAACACACGAGAGCTATTACGAAGTCTTAGGACGGAAATGGAGCAATTGGCTGAGGATTTGAGATTCGAAGAAGCTGAAGAAATCAAGCGGAAATACCTCCTGATTGACTCGTTTGTAAGCAAGAGTGAGGTCGTGTCGCATACCATCAACAACGTGGATGTATTCACCATTACAAACGATGAAAAGACTGCCTTTATTAATTACCTGCATGTAGCAAACGGTGCTGTCAACCAGTCGTTCACGTTCGAATATAAGAAGAAACTGGACGAGAGTGACGAGGAACTGCTCCAGTTGGCCATCGTCGAGATGCGTGAGCGATTCAAGAGTGACGCTAAAGAAATTATACTTCCTTCGGAAATAAACGTTTCGCTGGACGGCATCACGATTACCGTACCCCAAAGAGGCGATAAGAAAACACTGCTGGAATTGTCGCAGATGAACGGTAAGCAATACAAGTTCGACCGACTAAAACAAACCGAAAAACTAAACCCTGAACAGAAGCAGACACGCCTCATGAAGGAGCTGCAGGAACTGCTACATCTACCCACCCTACCCTACCAGATAGAGTGCTTCGACAACTCGAATATCTCAGGTTCAGATGCCGTTGCCGGCTGTGTAGTATTCAAGGGTATGAAACCCTCGAAAAAAGACTACCGTAAGTATAATATCAAGACTGTTGTAGGGCCCGACGACTATGCATCGATGAAGGAGGTGGTGTGGAGACGATACCACAGGCTCATAGAGGAAGAACAACCACTACCTGACCTCATCGTTGCCGATGGCGGACGAGGACAAATGGAGGTGATCCGACAGGCAGTTCAGGATGAGCTACACCTGGACATACCCATTGCCGGACTGTCCAAGAACGACCGCCACCGAACCAACGAACTGCTTTACGGATTTCCAGCACGCGTCGTCGGGCTGAAGACTGACAGCGAGCTGTTCCGCGTGCTCTCTCAACTGCAGGATGAAGTTCATCGCTATGCCATCACCTTCCACCGAGACAAGCGTTCTAAGCACGCATTACAATCGGAGCTTGACAACATCAAGGGCATCGGCCCAAAAACGCGTGACGAGCTTCTAAAAAGCCTCAAATCGGTAAGTAGAATTCGTGAGGCAGAACTCGAAACACTCACCACACTCATTGGGCCAGCAAAAGCACAAATTGTCTTCCATCACTTCCACCCTGAAAACGAAACGTAATCTTGGTGCCGGCGAAACGTAATATACGACAGACAGAAAGTAGTTCTCGCTGCATGGTGTGTCACACCCCCAAAAGTTCTTGAAAGATGACAGTTATGACAAATGACAGTTTATGAAAAATGAAATGAACCAATTGAAAGCAGAAAATTTGGTGGTTTCAGAATTAATGTATATCTTTGCAGCAACAATAGAAAGTAAAGCGGATGAGGGCAGTCATACAGAGAGTCAGCGAAGCAAGTGTCACTATAGGCGGACAGGTGAAGTCGGCCATTGGTCCGGGTTATATGATATTGATAGGTGTATGCGAGGAAGACTCCATAGAGGACGTAGAATGGCTGGTAAAGAAAGTTGTCGGACTTCGTGTCTTCGATGATGAAAACCACGTGATGAACTGCTCAATTATGGATGTCGGTGGTGAGGTGTTGGTCATCAGTCAGTTCACATTGTTTGCCAGTTATAAGAAAGGCAACCGACCGTCCTGGTTCAAGGCAGGAAGTCATGAGCATTCCATCCCACTCTACAACGCGTTCTGCCATTGTCTCAGCGAGGCATTAGGAAAGCCTATTGGCACAGGCGAGTTCGGAGCCGATATGAAGGTGGCACTCATCAACGACGGACCGGTCACCATCTGCATGGATACGAAAAACAAAGAGTAAACAGGTATGACTATACAAGAAGCGCAACTACTTGTAGATAAGTGGATTAAGGAGTACGGGGTAAGATATTTCTCAGAACTGACCAACATGACCGTACTGACTGAGGAAGTAGGCGAACTGGCACGTATCATGGCTCGACGCTACGGTGAACAATCGTGGAAACCTACTGACGGTCGTGGTGCCGACAACGGCCGTGAAGCGATGGGAGAAGAGATGGCCGACGTGCTATGGGTACTACTCTGTCTTGCCAATCAGACTGGTGTAGATCTGACGGAAGAATTGTTGAAAAGCATTGAGAAAAAAAACCGTCGCGACCAACTACGCCACATAGAAAACGAGAAACTCATGGCATAAATTCATTACAATAAAACAAACTATTATGGCAGTAAAGAACGAAACTAACAAGTACGAAGCAGCACTTGCCAAGTACAATTGTGACCTGAACGACGAGGAAGTAAAGGCCGCCGTCAAGAAAATCATTGCCGAGAAAGTGCCTGAAAACGACACCCTCGAAGTAAAGAAATTCCTTATGGGCAGCGTGGAACTGACCACCCTGAAAACAACAGACTCAGACGAGAGTGTACTGGCCTTTACAGAACGAGTTAATCAGTTTGACGAGACCTACCCCGACCTGCCCCACGTAGCAACCATCTGCGTCTATCCATGCTTTGCCAAGACAGTCAGCGAAACGCTGGAAGTTGAAGGTGTGGAGATTGCCTGTGTCAGTGGCTCATTTCCCTCTTCGCAAGCACTTATAGAAGTAAAGGTTGCTGAGACGGCACTTGCCATAAAGGACGGAGCAACTGAGATTGACATTGTCCAGTCAGTAGGTAAATTCCTTAGCGGCGACTATGAAACTGTTGCCGATGAAATATCGGAGCTGAAGGCTGTTTGTGGCGACAAAAAAATGAAAGTAATCCTGGAAACCGGTTGCCTGAAGACCGCTTCCAACATCAAAAAAGCATCCTTCCTGGCCATGTATGCCGGAGCTGACTACATCAAGACTTCTACGGGAAAACTGGAACCGGCTGCCACTCCTGAAGCAGCCTACGTGATGTGCCAAGCCATCAAGGAATACTACGAAGAAACAGGTATTCAGATTGGCTTCAAGCCTGCTGGCGGCCTGAACACGGTGATGGATGCCGTCATCATGTACACCATTGTTAAGGAAATATTAGGCGAGAAATGGCTCACCAACCAGTGGTTCCGCATGGGTACAAGTCGTCTTGCAAACCTCCTGCTCAGCGAGGTTGTCGGCAAAGAAACAAAGTTCTTCTAATCAGTGATTCCGTTGAATCACGTAATCTACATAGGCAGTCAGGGCATCCCTGATTGCCTTTTCTTTGACACTGCGCTCAATATAGTCCACACAAAGCTGCCGATAGTCATTCATGCGACGCTTAGCATATTCTATTCCTCCATTCTCTTTGGCAAAATCCACCAACACGGCAATTTCATCGCTGTTGACAGTTCCGTTCTTCACCTTACGGGCAAGCATATGCATCGACTCTAAATTGCTGTTGTTCAAGGCATAGATAACTGGCAAAGTCAGTTTACCCTCTGCCATGTCGTTTCCCGTTGGCTTACCTATCTCACTGGACTCGTAATAATCAAAAATATCGTCACGAATCTGGAAAATTATACCCAGGTTCTGACCAAACAATTTGGCTTTTTCTACTTCTTCGGCAGATGCACCAACTGACATAGCACCAATGCCGGCACACGACTCAAAGAGAGCGGCCGTCTTCATCTTAATGACATCGTAATAGACGTCCTCACTGATGACTGTATTCTGAATATTCGACAACTGGAGAATCTCTCCACGAGCTAACGTACGACCTAACTCAGCGAGGTTCTGTATGATAGTAGGATTGTTCGTAAAAGACACATGCAGCAAGGCTGTTGACAACAGAAAATCTCCCACCAACACTGCCACCTTATTATTATAAGTTGCATTCACCGATGCCTGTCCGCGACGCTCCTCACTTTCATCCACCACGTCATCGTGAACCAGTGATGCTGTATGGAGCAATTCAAGTCCCACTGCAGAGTGTAACGTAGTCTGTGACACCACTCCATAGTTCTTTGCCAGCAACAGGATAAGGATGGGACGCATACGTTTCCCGCCACGCTGACGGATATGAGTAAGCACCTGCGAAAGTAACTTGTCAGAGTGTACCAGCGAACCATTGAACAATTCTATGAAATTGTCCAATGACTCACGAATAGGTTGTTGAATCAACGATAAATGGTCCATTGTGTCAAAATTTTTGCAAAATTACAGAATAATATCGGATATTGCCAAATTTTTTTGTAATTTTACACACAAAATTCAATATTACTTATGGATAAACTATTTCTTCTCGATGCCTACGCCCTCATATACAGGTCGTACTACGCATTCATCAAGAACCCGCGAATCAACTCAAAAGGGCTGAATACGTCGGCCATCATGGGCTTCGTCAATACCCTCAACGAGGTGCTCACCAAAGAGCAGCCCACACACATCGGCGTGGCATTCGACCCTCACGGGCCGACGTTTCGCAATGAGGCATTCCCTGCCTACAAGGCACAGCGTGAAGAGACACCTGAAGACATCCGCAAGGCCATACCCATCATCAAGGATATTCTGAAAGCCTACAACATACCCATCCTACAGATTGATGGCTACGAGGCAGACGACGTTATCGGTACTTTAGCTAAAAAAGCTGATTCCATCGGCGTCAAAACCTATATGCTCACCCCCGATAAAGACTACGGACAACTGGTCAGCGACAACGTCAACATCTATCGTCCACGCCACGGAGGAGGCTATGAAATAATGGGACCAAAGGAGGTAACGGAAAAGTATGACATCCCTACCCCACTTCAGGTCATCGACCTCCTGGCACTCATGGGCGACTCTGCTGACAATTTCCCTGGCTGCCCCGGTGTAGGTGAGAAGACCGCCGTGAAACTCATCAACGAGTTCGGTAGTGTGGATGAACTCATCCACCGCGTCGATGAAATCAAGGGAAAACTGAAGGAAAAAATAAAAGAACATGTTGATGACATCCGCATGTCCTTCTTCCTTGCAACCATCAAGACGGACGTACCCGTCGAACTCAAACTCGACGAACTGAAGAAAGTAGAACCCAACGAGGCAGAACTCAACCGAATCTTCACAGAATTGGAGTTTAAGAGCTTCGCCAACCGAATCCTTAAAAAACCTGAAACGGTGCAAAAAACCGTAAACGCACAACTCGATTTATTTGCAGAATTTCCGACCGACGGGCAGGTTTGTTCCGAAAATTCAAAAATTTCGAGCCTAAAAACGACCCCTCACGACTACCAACTCGTTGACAATGAGGAGGAAATGAAGAAAATTGTCGAAAAATTCTTGTCAGGAAAAATTCTCGTTCTAGATACGGAAACAACTTCTACCTCCCCCATCGATGCAGAATTGGTAGGTTTGAGCTTCGCAGTCAAGGAACATCAGGCATTCTATGTCCCAGTGCCGGCCAACCGGGACGAAGCACAACGAGTGGTGGAGATTTTCCGTCCCGTCTATGAGAATGAGTCCATCATGAAGGTAGGTCAAAACCTGAAGTACGACCTCGAGGTTCTCCGCAACTACGGCATCGTACTGAAGGGACCCATGTGGGACACCATGATAGCACACTACCTCATCCAGCCCGAGCTGCGCCATAACATGGACTACATGGCGGAGATATATCTCAACTACCAAACCATCCATATTGATGAGCTCATCGGCCCGAAAGGGAAGAACCAGCGCTCCATGCGTGACCTCACTCCCCAACAGGTCTATGAGTATGCTGCTGAGGATGCCGACATCACCCTTCAGCTGAAGAATAAACTGGAACCCGAACTGAAAAAGTATGAGTGCGAAGATCTCTTCTATCATATAGAAATGCCCCTAATGCCCGTACTGGCCGAAATGGAGATGAATGGTGTCTGCCTGGATACCGAGTCACTGAAGGAAACATCCGATATCTTCACCCAGCGCATACTGGAACTGGAGCAACACATATACGAACTGGCCGGCGAGTCGTTCAACATCGCTTCACCCAAACAGGTAGGTGATATCCTCTTCGGCAAGTTGAAGATTATGGAGAAACCCAAGAAGACCAAGACGGGGCAATACGTCACCAGCGAAGAAGTGCTTCAAACCCTTCGTGGCAAACACGAAATAGTAGCTGCCATTCTCGACCATCGGGGCCTGAAGAAGCTGTTGGGCACATACGTCGATGCACTCCCAAAACTCATCAACCCACGTACCGGACACATACATACGTCTTTCAATCAGACGGTTACGGCAACGGGCCGACTTTCTTCTTCCGACCCTAACCTTCAAAACATTCCCGTTCGCGGTGAGGACGGCAAGGAGATTCGCAAGGCATTCATTCCCGAACCCGGTTGCCTCTTCTTCTCGGCCGACTACTCGCAGATTGAACTGCGCGTCATGGCCCACCTCAGCGGCGACGAAAACATGATAAACGTCTTCCGCGAAGGCAAGGACCTGCATGCTGCCACCGCAGCCACCATCTATAAAAAAGCAATCGACGAGGTGAGCCGCGACGAGCGTTCGAAGTCAAAACGCGCCAACTTCGGCATCATCTACGGCATCACCATGTTCGGCTTGGCAGAGCGACTGGAGATTTCGCGCGATGAAGCCCGCCAGCTTATTGATGGCTTCTTTGAAACCTTTCCACAAGTACACGACTACATGGAACAGGCGAAGGAACAAGCCCGTGAGAAAGGCTATGTTACGACCCTTTTCGGTCGTCGTCGTTACCTGCCCGACATCCGTTCGGCCAATGGTACCGTTCGCGGATTTGCTGAGCGTAACGCCATCAATGCCCCCATTCAGGGAACAGCTGCCGACATCATCAAGGTAGCAATGATTCGTATATATAATAGGTTCAAGAACGAGGGCATCCGTTCGAAGATGATTCTGCAGGTACACGACGAACTGAACTTCAGCGTCTATCCGGAAGAGAAAGAACGAGTAGAAAAGATTGTACTCGAGGAGATGCAAAACGCCTTCCAAATGAACGTACCCCTCGTGGCCGACAGCGGTTGGGGGAGCAACTGGTTAGAAGCGCACTAAACGATAAAAGCCTAAAATGAGGAGGCATTTGCACTCACGTGCAAATGCCTCCTCATTTTAGGTGTCTTGTTCAAAAAAAAATAAAATGATTAAACAATTGTTATGGTTCTTATCTTTTTCCGCGACAAAGGTAAATATAAATTCTGATAAAAACAAATATTTATTTTGTTATCCGCAGATAATTGCGTAATTTTGCGCCCAAATTGTAACGTTATAATAGAAAAATGGCATTAAAATGTGGTATTGTCGGGCTGCCTAACGTAGGCAAATCGACACTTTTCAACTGTCTGTCAAGCGCAAAGGCACAGGCAGCCAATTTTCCTTTCTGTACTATTGAACCCAACGTCGGCGTCATCACCGTTCCCGATGAGCGCCTGACAAAGCTTGCAGAACTTGTTCATCCTGGACGCATCGTACCGGCTACCTGCGAAATCGTGGACATTGCAGGCCTTGTGAAGGGTGCCTCCAAGGGCGAGGGTCTGGGCAACAAGTTCCTGGGCAACATCCGTGAGACAGATGCCATCATCCACGTGCTACGTTGTTTCGAGGATGATAATATCACCCACGTTGATGGCACCATCGACCCCATCCGCGACAAGGAAATCATCGACACCGAACTGCAGCTGAAGGATTTGGAAACCATCGAGAGCCGACTCAGCAAGACCGAGAAAGCTGCTGCTGCCGGCAACAAGGACGCAAAGGTGGAAGTTGCTGTGTTACATGCTTATAAGGAAGTGCTCGAACAGGGGAAGAACGCCCGTATCGTGGAGTTTGAGAGCAAGGAGGAGCAGGACTGCGCCCGCAACCTCTTCCTGCTGACCGCCAAGCCCGTGCTCTACGTCTGCAACGTCAGCGAGGCCGAAGCCAAGAGCGGCAACGACTTCACCAAGAAGGTGGAAACGCTGGCTCAGGAAGAAGGTGCCGAGGCCATGGTGATTGCCGCGAAGACGGAAGAAGACATTGCCGAGTTGGAGTCGTACGAAGACAAGCAGCTCTTCTTAGAGGAGCTTGGCTTGGAGGAGAGCGGCGTGAACCGCCTCATCAAGAAAGCCTACGCCCTGCTGAACCTCGAGACGTTCATCACCGCCGGCGAAATGGAGGTGAAGGCCTGGACCTACAAGCGTGGCTGGAAGGCTCCGCAGTGTGCCGGTGTCATCCATACCGACTTCGAGAAAGGCTTTATCCGCGCCGAGGTCATCAAGTACGACGACTATATCCAATACGGTTCCGAGGCTGCTGTCCGCGAAGCCGGCAAACTGGCTGTAGAAGGCAAGGAATACATAGTTCAGGATGGTGACATCATGCACTTCCGTTTTAATGTTTAACAGCTATAGCCTCAATAGAATCTATAGCCTCTATAAAAACTGTAACAATGGAACTACTTAATTACATTGTTTGGAACCCCAACCATACGGCCTTGAGCTTCGGTTCGTTCGAGATTCGCTGGTATGCGCTATGCTGGATGATTGGTCTGGCGCTCGCCTACCTGCTGGTAAAGAGAATCTATAAGGAGCAGAAAATCAAGGACGAGCTCTTCGACCCCTTGTTCCTCTACTGCTTCGTGGGCATTCTGGCAGGTGCCCGTCTGGGACATTGCATCTTCTACGAACCGCAGACCTACCTAACCAGCGTCAAGGGTTTCATAGAGATGCTGCTGCCCATCCATTTTCTGGCTGATGGTGGCTGGAAATTCACAGGCTACGAGGGACTGGCTTCTCATGGTGGTACCATCGGTATCATCCTTGCACTCATCATCTATGTCAAGCACTACAAGATGCCGATGTGGCAGGTACTCGACATCATTGCCCTCGCCGTACCCATTACCTCTACGTTCATCCGCTTGGGCAACCTTATGAATTCCGAGATTATCGGCAAGATAACCGATGTCCCCTGGGCGTTCATCTTCGAACGGGTCGATAGCATGCCCCGCCATCCGGGACAGCTCTACGAGGCCATTGCCTATGCCCTACTCTTCTTTATCGGCTGGTATATCTACCGCAAGAAGCCACAGCTATTAGGCTCAGGCTTCTTCTTCGGGCTCTGTCTGACGTATATCTTCACGGCCCGTTTCTTCATTGAGTTCACCAAGGATATCCAGGTAGCTTTCGAGGCCAGCATGCCACTCGATATGGGGCAGCTGCTCTCCATCCCGTTTGTCGCTATCGGAGCCTACGGTATGTATCGAAGTTGGAAGAAGCAAGCTTAACTACACATCCTCGAAAGCCAATGAAATTAATTAAACTATTTTGTTGCTGCTTCCTACTCTTCGCATGTGTTATTGCTCATGCGGAGGAAACCGATACTGCCTTCAATAGCCTCTACCAGCGTTACTTCAAATACTTCGAACAGGGTGACGAAAAGCTGTTCTACGAAGCCTCCGAGCAGTTACAGGAGTATTACCTCAAGAAAAAGAACTATAACTCCTATTACAAGATCAGGCTCAACGAAATCATCTTTGACACGGAGAACGAACAGATTTATCGTGCCATCAAGAAGTCGAATGTGATGCTTGAAGACATGAAGAAGCACGACGTTACCCAATACCACATTGTCTATAACGCTTTGGGTATCATCTACGAGTCAAGAGGAAACTACCGCATGGCGAAGTATTACTTCGAGAGCGCACTCAAGAACATCGAGCCAAACGACAGCAACTCGCTCATGGCTACCTACTCGCAGCTGGCATCGCTTAACCTGACGCGAAATCCGGAGGAAGCATGGATGTGGAACGAGAAATTCGCACCCTATACCAAGAATTTCCCACAGTACTACCGCGTCTATCTGGCGCTGAAAAGCGGACTTTGCTTCTATCAGGAAGACCAAGAGAACTTCTTGAAGACCTACGAGGAGTATAAGTCGTTCGTCAAACAACACCCTGAACTGGACAACTACGGGAAAAGCACCATTGAGATGGTTCATGCCTACTTCGATAAGGACTACGAGAAGGCTCTTCAGATTATCAATGACGACAAAATCGACTTCGATGCCATCAAGAAGTCGGACCTGCGAACCAGAATATATCTCCGTATGGGGCGCATCGACGACGTGATAAAGGAGTCAACCTACCGACGAGAACTGCGCGACTCACTCAACAGCAACATGTTCTTCGACAACCTCAACCAGATCAGCGCCGAACTGGACATTGCCAAAATCAATGAGAAGGCAGCCAAGGAACGGGAAATATGGCTCATCGTGGTCATCGTCCTGCTGGTGGTCATCATCATCATCGGCGCCGCCTGGAACTACCACCGCCACAAAACCAACAAACGACTGGCTCAGAAGAACAAAGAACTGGAGATGGCACTTGACCGCGCTGAAGAATCTGACCGCATGAAGACTAACTTCGTTCATCAGATCAGCCACGAGATTCGCACGCCGTTGAACGTCATTACCGGATTCGCCCAGATTCTTACCCGCAGCGAGTTTGAACTCAGCAAGGAGCAGCGCTCGGAGATTATACAGACCATCAACAAAAACACCAACGAGATAACCAACATGGTCAACGAACTGCTGGAGGTGGCCCAGGACGAAAGCCGGAACTATTACGAAAAGATTGATGACATCCAATGTGCCGCACTCTTCAACGACATTCAGAAAAAAGTGAATAGGACACGGCCTGAACAGGTAGAACTACGCTTCATCAACGACGTACCTGACGACTTTGTCTTCAAGGGCAACCAAGATGCAACGGAGAAAATCATCCTGCAACTGATTGATAATGGTCTGAAGTTTACAGAGAAAGGATTTGTCGAACTGCACGCTACGCTGCAGACCAACCAGCAGCAACAGGTCGTCACGTTCACCGTCACCGATACGGGTTCTGGCATCCCCAAGAAGTTCCATTCGCGCATCTTCCACCGATTCTTCAAGGTCGATAACTTCAAGCAGGGAATGGGTCTCGGACTCACGATGAGCAAGCGCATGGCCGACCTGCTGAATGCACAGCTCTACATAGACAGCAGCTACAACAAGGGCTGCCGAATGGTCTTTGCACTACCCTTGTAGCACGTCGCCTACTTCCCGCTGACTATCCGCTTGATGTCGTTGAGCTTGTTCAATGCCTCCAATGGCGTCAGATTGTTCACGTCGAGCCCTAATATCTCGTCACGGACCTGACAGAGTATGGGGTCATCTAACTGGAAGAACGACAGCTGAACACCAGTCCCCCCTACTGCCCCCGAAGGAGCTTCATGTCCTATACGGTTTGGGTTGCCATCGGGAGCTGAATGGGAACCTCCTTCCAGCTGCTTCAGAATGACGTTTGCACGCTTCACAATCGACTTCGGCATACCGGCAATCTCCGCTACATGAATACCGAATGAGTGCTCACTCCCACCCCGCTCCAGCTTTCTCAGGAAGATGACCTTACCGTCCATCTCCTTCACGCTGACGTTGTAGTTCTTGATGCGCTTGAAGTTCTTCTCCATCTCATTCAGCTCGTGGTAGTGGGTAGCAAACAATGTACGGGCCTTGCCCCGGCTGTTCTCGTGCAGGTATTCCACAATGGCCCAGGCTATCGAGATACCGTCATACGTCGAGGTGCCGCGTCCCAGTTCGTCAAACAGCACCAAGGAACGGTCTGACACGTTATTCAGAATGTTCGAGGCCTCGGTCATCTCCACCATAAACGTTGATTCGCCCAGCGAAATATTGTCTGACGCCCCTACCCTTGTGAAAATCTTATCCACCAAGCCTATTCTCGCGCTCTCTGCGGGCACGAAACTGCCCATCTGCGCCAATAGTACAATGAGTGCCGTCTGTCGCAGCAGCGCCGATTTACCGGCCATATTCGGACCCGTGATGATGATAATCTGCTGCCGTTCGTTATCCAAGTAGATATCGTTGGGCACATAACGCTCACCCATGGGCAGCTGCTGCTCAATAACGGGATGGCGTCCCTGCTTGATGTCGATGACGTCTGAACTGTCTATGACTGGTCTGACGTAGTGGTTCTCCTCGGCCGTCTTGGCGGCTGACAGCAGACAGTCCAGATGAGCAATGAGGTTTGCATCGGTCTTGATCTTTGCAACATACTCCTGCATCGACATGACCAAGTCTGCAAAGAGCTGTGCCTCTAAGCTCAGTATCTTGTCCTCGGCACCTAATATCTTCTCTTCATATTCCTTCAGCTCAGGGGTGATGTATCGCTCTGCCTGTGCCAGCGTCTGCTTGCGTATCCAGTCCTGCGGCACCTTATCCTTAAAGGTGTTACGCACCTCCAGATAGTAGCCGAACACATTATTGAAACCTATCTTCAGCGACGAGATGCCTGTCTGCTGTACCTCACGCTCCTGAATCCTCAGCAGATAGTCCTTACCCGAGTAGGCTATGTTACGCAACTCGTCCAGTTCGCTGTTCACACCCTTGCGGATGACGCCACCCTTGTTGACCAGCTGTGGCGGCTCGTTCTCTATCTCCCGTTCTATGCGGTCACGCAGCACCTCACAGGCATCCAGCTGCTCCCCTACCCTATGCAATGCCTCGTTGCTGGCTGCCAGGCAGGCGCTCTTGATGGGCTGCAGGGCTGTCAGCGCCCGTTTCAGCTGTACCACCTCACGGGGTGCCACACGTCCTACGGCAACCTTCGAGATGATACGCTCCAGATCGCCTATCTGGTGCAGCGCCTCGTCAACCGTCTGTCGGAAGTCTGGCTCACGGAAGAAGTAATCCACAATGTCCAGACGCTCGTTGATAGTCCGTTCGGTCTTCAGGGGAAATACTACCCAGCGCCTGAGCAGTCGTCCGCCCATAGGGCTCACCGTGCGGTCTATGACGTCAAGCAACGATGTACCACCTTCCTGCATGGTCCCTAAGAGTTCCAGCGAGCGCACGGTGAACTTATCCATGCGTACATACTTCTCCTCTTCTATACGCGACAGCGTCGTAATGTGTCCTATCTGCGTGTGTAGCGTCTGCTCCAGGTATTGCAGAATGGCTCCGCTGGCTATGATGCCATTCTTCAGGTGATCCACTCCAAAGCCCTTCAGCGACTTCACCTTGAAGTGCTTCAGCAATTTCTGCATGGCAGTCTGCTCGGTAAACACCCAGTCGTCGAGCTCAAACGTGCAGTAGCGGCTACCGAACTGCTCCTCAAACTCACGCCTGCAACTGCGGTCGTAGAGCACCTCCTTCGGTTGTATGTTTGTCAGTAGCTTCTCCACGTAGTCATACGTGCCCTCACCCGTCAGGAATTCTCCCGTCGAGATGTCCAGAAACGATACGCCACAGGCTCCCTTGCCGAAGTGGATGGCAGCCAGGAAGTTGTTTTCCTTGTAGTTCAGTACCGTGTCGCTCATCGTCACGCCGGGCGTCACCAGTTCGGTAATGCCGCGCTTCACCAACTTCTTCGTCAGCTTCGGGTCTTCCAGCTGGTCGCAGATGGCCACACGTTTACCGGCACGGATGAGTTTCGGCAGATAGGTATCGAGTGCATGATGTGGAAAACCGGCCATCTCGTCGCCCTTCACGCCTGCCCCGTTGTTACGCTTCGTCAGCGTAATGCCGAGGATGCGCGAGGCGGTCACAGCGTCTTCGCAGTACGTCTCGTAGAAGTCGCCGCAACGAAACAGCAGTAACGCTTCAGGGTACTTTGCCTTGAAGTCGAAAAACTGTTTCATCATCGGTGTCAGCTCACCATTCTTCTTTGCCATAGTCTTTTGGTTTTGCATGCAAAGTTACAAAATAATTAAGAATTAAGAATTAAGAATTAAGAATTATTTCTATCTTTGCACATAGTATGGAACATAAAGACCATTCACACAGGCCTTGGACACAAGGCAAGAAGCCGTCCATGAAGCGCCGTTGCGAGGAGAAAGACTACACCGAGCGTGGCATCTATCTCGTCACGATAGCCACCGAAGCACGCCGTCCACTATTAGGCACTTTGGCTGGCGACGCCTCCCTCTACGAGGGGCCCGACGCGCCGCATGTAGTCCTGTCGCCCTTAGGTGAACGGGTAAAGGAGGAGTGGTTTGGCATAACCCGTTATTACCATCAGATAGAGGTGATACGCCTATGTATCATGCCGGACCACATTCATGGTGTGCTCTTTGTGCATGAGAAGCTGCCGCGCCATTTGGGTCACGTCATCAATGGTTTCAAGGCTGGCACCCGCCGTGCTGCCCGTGAGCTGGGAATAATACCTGACACAAAGCCTGCAATAACCGAGGCAAAGCCTCAGCCTACAAAACCAACCCCCTCCCCTTCCCTGCCTTCCTCTCAGGCCACCACCTCCCTGCCTTCCTCTCAGGCCACCACCTCCCTGCCTTCCTCTCAGGCCACCACCTCCCTGTCCTCCCCTCAGGCCACCACCTCCCTGTCCTCCCCTCAGGCCACCACCTCCCTGTCCTCCCCTCAGGTCACCACCTCCCTGTCCTCCCCTCAGGTCCTGTACGCTGAGGCTTTGCCTCAGTCTCATCCTCAGCAGAACCAAGGCCCCAAGCACCCACCCCACGGCACCCTCTGGGAGCCCGGCTACAACGACCGCATCCTCTTTTTTAAAGGCCAGCTGCAGCGCATGCTGTCCTACCTCGACGACAACCCTCGCCGCCTGCTCCTCAAGCGCCAGCACCCTGAGTACTTCACCCAGTTAGGCACCATCAACGCTGCAGGCCTCCCAATGGCGGCTATGGGCAACCCTGCCCTCCTTGCTGCCCCAACCAAGCTACAGGTACAATGCTCGCGCCACCTCTACCCTTGGGAGATAGAACAGCGGAAGCAGACCTTCCTGGCGGCTGGCCGTAAGGGTGCAGTCGTCGTCTCACCCTGCATCAGCCCGGGTGAGCAACAGATAGCTACTGCCTGCATGGCGGCTGGCATTCCCCTCATCGTCCTTCTGCTCAAGGGCTTTCCGCCATTCTTCAAGCCCCAGCCGCGTTACCTCGAGGCCTGTAGTGCCGGACGTCTGCTGATGTTGGCACCCTACCCTTGGCAAAACGAAAAGCTTACTGACATGCGTGCCCGCTGCCTTCGGTTGAACAATCTGGCAGCAGCCATCTGCCAACAAAAACAGAAAGAGGAGCCGTGAAGCTCCTCTTTCTGTTTTGTATGCTGTGGTTTTACCTCAGTATTCATTTACTTCTGAATGGTCTTCTTACCACCCTTAATCACTACACCACGATAGTTAGCATCAACGCGCTCACCCTTCAGGTTGTACATCGGAGCGTTATCGTCAGTATCGATGGTCAGGTTCTGGATGCCGGTAGCAGGAGCCTCATAGCTAATCAAGTGGTTGTTCTTATCCATTTCGTAAATAGTTTCCTCACCTTTAGTAAACTTCTTGAGGATACCCTTCACGACAACCTTACCACCAACTGCCAGGTCATCCTTAGATGAGAACTCTTCACCTTCCTTGGCCAAACCACCATAGACTTCAAACTGCTGAGAAGTCTCTGTACCATCATCAGAAATCCAGTAAGCTATTGAATGATAAGTTTCGTTAAATGACTCAACCTTAGTAATGATACCCTTTACGTAAACCTCGGTTGCAAGACCTTTACCGGCTTCTATCAACTCTACAGCCTTTGCTACGGTGTAAGCCGTCTCTTTGGTGTTGCTGATATCTGTCTCTTCGGTTGCAGTTGACTCATCATAACTTACGAGCACATTACCAGAATCGAACTCATAGGTAGTGTGATACTTCTTCAGTTTACCTTTAACGATAACCGTTGCACCAATCTTCAAATCAGTAGCTGCTGTAAATGTTGCCTCCTCAAGGCCCTTACCATGGTAACACTCAAACTGTTTGGTCGTTGTGCCATCATCAGAAATCCAATAAGTAATGGTCTTATCATCATTAAACTTATCAATCTGAGAGATGAAACCTTTTACGTAAACCTCTGTAGAAAGACCATCACCAGCATCAATCAGTTCGTATGCTTTTGCTACGGTATAGGCTGTCTCAGGAGTATTGCTGATGTCAGTTCCAGCTGGCTCATTAACATTTATCGTATAACTTGCAGAACCCACATAAGTCTCATCTGTACTAGGAACTTTTGCCGTAATCTTTGCTGTTCCAGCAGCCTTAATCGTTACAGCACCTGTTGATTCATCAACCTCAGCAACATCTGTATTGTTTGAACTATATACAACTGGTGCATCGTGAGGATTGGAAAGGGTAGGAGCGGTAAATGTTTCGCCAAAGGTGATTGTAATTTCTTCTGAGCTGAATGCAAGTTCAGCATTTGTTTTGTTAGCTTTTACCGTCAATACACAAGTCACTGTTTGTGAGTCATAACTATCATCACCTTCGTAACTAGCAGTAAGAGTTGTTTCTCCAACAGCAAGAACACTAATCTCACCATCATTGGTTACTGTGGCTACCGTCTCATCGCTTGATGTACAAGTTATAGACAAATTGTTGGGGTTCGTCAGATTAGGCAAGTAACTTTCATAACTGGTTTCATCACCAAAAGTTACTGATGCCGATGCTTTTCCCCAACTTAAACCGGGATTCTGTTTTGCAGTTCCTTGGTACAACTTGATATTGTCAAGACGCGCATTACTAGTAGATGTCATATAGAACTTAATCGTGATACTTTCTGTTTCTGAAGCAATAGTTAATTTATAGGTATCAGAATTACCACTACGTACCTTATCGCCTACTGTAGCACCTGTAACATCTAGTTTCAAATCATTACGATTTGTCAAAAAAGTCAATGTCATTTCACCACTTTTACCATTTAACGGAATTGTTGCAGTAAAAGAACCACCATCTACACTGCCTTGTTTTTTACCAATTAACAATTCTGGGGATGTTCCGCCAGCCAATGCCTCTGCATAAATTTTGGTATCAGATTTACCATTAGCACAAGCATAAGAATAGTCACCACCTGAAGGTACATCATCTGCAGAATAAGACGAAAAGTCCTCAGACCAAATAATGTCTTCCGCCATTGCATTGCTCATTCCGAGCACGGCAAACAGCGCTACTAAAGAAAAGCGTAAAAATTTTTTCATAATTAATAAGTTTAATAAATTATTGTTTGTATGAGTTTTATATAATTTGCTGCAAAGATAATGATATTTTCCGAGACAAACAAATTTTTATGTAGGGTTTTTACGCTTTCGAAATTGAAAACTCATGGGATTATCGTTTTTGGCGGCAACATGAAAGATTACATCGAGGAATCATTCACGTTGCAAAATCTAAATAAGGTCTGAAAATTAACACTTCTGGATGAATGGAAATAGCATCAGAAAGGGTCAAAAATGGGGTTTGGTGAACGAAAACGCCACTTTTGCAGTCAGTAAACACCGACTTTAGCAGGTGAAAACGCCGTATTGAAGAGCTCAAAACGGCTTTCTCACGATTTCAAAACGGCCCTGAAGCAGGCTTAGGTGCCGCCTGAACAGGTGAAAGGTGCCACCTTTCATGCCAGAAAAAATGGAAAAAAAGAGTAGGGTAGTGGTATCTGACTGACTATCAACGGCTTATAAAAAACACGAAAAACGGGCCAATTTTCGGCCTCAGGACCACTTCGTGACCTCCATAGCCGTTTTTTGAGCCGTTCTTATTTAGAATTTAACATTTGAAAGGGTTTTTAATGTTTTACAAAAAGCAACAAGAAATTTGGTTATCTCCATATAATATTGTACTTTTGTCCCGTATTAGCTCAAAAAAGAAATAACATAACAACAAAATAACAATGGAATACAACTTCAGAGACATTGAACAGAAATGGCAGAAGCGGTGGGTAGAGAACGGAACCTACCGCGTAGTGGAAGACCCAAAGAAGAAAAAATACTACGTGCTCAACATGTTCCCGTACCCCTCGGGGGCCGGTCTGCACGTAGGACATCCGCTCGGCTACATTGCCAGCGACATCTATGCCCGCTACAAGCGGCTGAAGGGCTATAACGTGCTGAACCCCATGGGCTACGACGCCTACGGACTGCCGGCTGAGCAATATGCCATCCAGACAGGTCAGCACCCTGAAAAGACAACGTTCGAGAACATCAACCGTTACCGCTCGCAGCTGGACAAGATAGGTTTCTCGTTCGACTGGGACCGTGAGGTACGCACTTGCGACCCCGGCTACTACAAGTGGACGCAATGGGCCTTCCAGCGTATGTTCAAGTCGTACTACAGCCTTTCGTCGCAGAAGGCACAGCCCATCATCAAGCTCATTGAGCACTTCGAACTGATGGGTACTGAGGATTGCGGTGCCCTGGGAACGGAGGAGCTGCACTTTACAGCCTCTGACTGGGCTGGCTTCTCGGAAAAGAAGAAGCAGGAGGTGCTGATGAACTACCGCATTGCCTACCTGGCAGAGACGATGGTCAACTGGTGTCCTGCCCTGGGTACGGTGCTGGCCAACGACGAGGTGGTGAACGGCGTGTCGGAGCGCGGCGGCTATCCTGTGGAACAGAAGAAGATGCGCCAGTGGTGCCTGCGTGTGTCAGCCTATGCTCAGCGTCTGCTGGACGGCCTCGACACCATCGACTGGACCGACTCGCTGAAGGAGACACAGCGCAACTGGATTGGCCGTTCGGAAGGTACTGAGGTAGAGTTCAAGGTGGCTGACTCTGACAAGCACTTTACCATCTTCACCACCCGCGCCGATACGATGTTCGGTGTGACGTTCATGGTGCTGGCTCCTGAGAGTGACCTCGTACAAGAGCTCACCACGCCCGACCAGCAGGCAGCCGTTGACGAGTACCTGGCTTACGTGAAGAAGCGCACGGAGCGTGAGCGTCAGATGGACCACTCCGTAACAGGCGTGTTCTCAGGCAGCTACGCCGTCAATCCGTTTACGGGCGACAATATTCCCATCTGGATTGCTGAATACGTGCTGGCCGGCTACGGCACAGGCGCCATCATGGCCGTGCCTGCTCACGACAGTCGTGACTATGCCTTCGCCAAGCACTTCAACCTGCCCATCGTACCCGTCATTGAAGGTGCCGACGTCAGCGAAGAGAGCTTCGACGCCAAGGACGGCATCATGTGCAACAGCCCTGTAGGCGGAGGCTTAGCCTCCGATAACAAGGGTGGCTTCAGCCTCAACGGTCTGACCGTCAAGGAGGCCATTGCCGCCACCAAGAAATACGTCACCGAGCAGGGCCTGGGCCGTGTGAAGGTGAACTACCGTCTGCGTGATGCCATCTTCTCGCGTCAGCGCTACTGGGGTGAGCCGTTCCCCGTCTATTACAAGGACGACATGCCCTACATGATTCCGAAGGAGTGCCTGCCGCTGGAGCTGCCCGAGATTGACGAGTACAAGCCCACGGAAACAGGCGAACCCCCATTGGGACGTGCCAAGATGTGGGCATGGGACACGAAGACCGACAAGGTGGTGTCGAAAGACCTCATCGACAACAAGAGCGTCTTCCCCCTGGAACTGAACACCATGCCCGGCTTTGCTGGCTCTTCAGCCTACTACCTGCGCTACATGGACCCCAAGAACGACAAGGAGCTGGTCAGCAAGGATGCTGACGAGTACTGGCGCAACGTCGATCTCTACGTCGGCGGTACGGAGCACGCCACAGGCCACCTGATTTATTCACGCTTCTGGAACAAGTTCCTCTATGACAGCGGCTACAGCTGCGAGGACGAGCCGTTCAAGAAGCTGGTGAACCAAGGTATGATTCAGGGATGGTCGAGTTTTGTCTTCCGCATCAAGGGTACCAATCAATATGTCAGCTACGACCTGCTGGAGACGAAGTACGACAACGATGCCAAGAAGAACCGCTACTTCTACAACGGCACAGAGGCTGACCCCATCTATACGGACATCAGCACCGTCAACGGCAAGGAACTGGACATCGAGAAGATTCGCCAGTGGATGCCCGACTTCAAGGAGGCTGAATTCATCACGAACCAAGAAGGCAAATACATCATCAGCCAGGCCATCGAAAAGATGTCGAAGTCGAAGTACAACGTCGTGAACCCCGACGACATCTGCAACGACTACGGTGCCGACACGCTGCGTCTCTACGAGATGTTCCTCGGCCCCATCGAGCAGTCGAAGCCTTGGGACGTAGCAGGCATTGATGGCTGCCACCGCTTCCTCAGGAAGTTCTGGAACCTGGTGACGGCTCCACGCAACAACGACGTGCCGTCGAAGGAGATGATGAAGTCGGTACACAAGCTCATCAAGAAGGTCAGCCAGGACATCGAGGTGTTCTCCTACAACACCAGCATCTCGGCCTTCATGATATGCATCAACGAACTGTCGCAGCTGAAGTGCCACAACAACCAGCTGTTCCGACAGATTGTCGTGCTGATTTCACCCTTCGCTCCCCACATTGCCGAAGAGCTGTGGCAGATACTGGGAGGCGAGGGTAGTGTCTGCGATGCACAATGGCCTGAGTGGAACGAGAAGTACTTAGTGGAAGACAGTATCCGTCTGGGCGTGGCCTTCAACGGTAAGACACGCTTCGACATGGAGTTTGCGGCCGATGCCGACAACAAGACCATCGAGGAAACCGTACTGGCCGACGAGCGTGCCAAGAAATACACGGAAGGCATGACTGTCAAGAAGGTCATCATCGTACCGAAACGAATGGTAAACATCGTACTTGGCAAATAGAAAATCGAAAATCTGTAAATCGAAAATAAAAACAGATGACCATTGACCACAAAAACATTTTCAATGAGTTCAAGGATTATTTCTTCATAACCCTTGGACTCATGATGTACACCATCGCCTTCACCGTCTTCCTGATGCCCTACGAGATAGTAGCAGGAGGCGTGACGGGTCTGTCGGCCATCATCTACTACGCCACAGGCTTCCATCTGGAGAACACGTACATCATCATTAACATGCTGCTGCTCATCGTGGCGCTGAAGGTGTTAGGATTCCGCTTCATGGTGAAAACCATCTATGCTATCTTCACACTCTACTTCCTGCTGATGTTTGCACAGGCCATCATGCCGACACAGGCCAACGGACTGCCCATTAAGCTGCTGGGCGAGGGACAGGAGTTCATGTCGATGATTATTGGCTGTGTCATCACAGGTATAGCGCTGGCCACGGTGTTCCTGCACAACGGATCGACAGGCGGTACGGACATCATAGCAGCCAGCGTCAACAAGTATCATAATGTGTCGTTAGGCTCCGTGCTCATCACGGTAGATTTCTGCATCATCGGCTCGTGTATGTTCTTCCCGCAGTTTGGCGACTACATCGAACGTGCCCACAAGGTGATGTTCGGCTTCTGTGTGATGGCGCTGGAGAACTTTGTGCTGGACTACGTGATGAACGCCCGAAGACAGTCGGTACAGTTCATGATATTCTCCGAGAAATGGCAGGAGATAGCCAATGCCATAGGTACGGAGATGAATCACGGCGTAACCATTCTGGACGGACACGGATGGTACACAGGCCGCAAGATGAAGGTGCTCTGTATCCTGGCCAAAAAGAACGAGAGCGTATATATGTTCCGACTCATCAAGATGATCGACCCTAACGCCTTTGTCAGCCAGTCAAGCGTCATCGGTGTCTATGGTGAGGGATTCGAGGAAATGAAGGTGAAAATCAAAAACAGCAAGAGTCCGCAGATGCTGAGAGAAGAAAAACAACTACAAGCTGAATGAAAATAGTCTTTGCTACCAACAACGAACACAAGCTCTCTGAAATAAGAGGCATCCTGGGTGACAAGATAGAGGTGCTGTCGCTGAACGATATCGGCTGTCATGTGGATATTCCCGAGACAGGCGATACGCTGGAAGAGAATGCCCTGCAGAAGGCACAATATGTCTATGACCACTACGGCATGAGCGTTTTCAGCGACGATACAGGACTGGAAGTAGAGGCACTCAACGGTGCACCTGGCATACACACAGCACGCTATGCTGCCTTATCAGGCTTTGCCGACAAAGACCACGACAGCGATGCCAACGTGGAATGTCTGCTACATAACCTGAAAGCAGAGGAGAACCGGAACGCACGCTTCAGAACAGCCATAGCGCTCATCATCAACAAGCACCATTCAACGATCACCAAAAAATTCGAAGGCATCGTCAACGGCATCATCACTACCGAAAGACGCGGCGACAAGGGATTTGGCTATGACCCTGTCTTCCAGCCTGACGGCTACGACGGCACCTTCGCAGAGCTGGGTGTGGAGGTGAAGAACCAAATCAGCCACAGGGCCCGTGCGGTACAGAAACTTTGTGAGTACTTACTGAAGACCAAGTGATAAACTAAAACATACAACGATGAGAAGAGGTTTGTGGAATCATGGATGGATGATGATAACTGTTTTGTTATTTGTCATTTGTCATTTGTCATTTTGCCCTGCAAGCGCACAAATCGGCACTTGGCACAACTACTTGGCATACAACGAAGTGCAGGATATCTGCGAGGCTGACGACGAACTTTATGTACTGGCCAGTAACGACCTGTATAGCTACAACAAAAGCGACCAGTCTATAATCACCTACGACAAGGTAAACGGACTCAGCGACACCTATATTACCCATATCAAGTGGAACCCCAAGGCACAGCGACTTCTCATCGTCTATCAGAACCAGAACATCGACATGATGGAAAAGGGTGGGGGAGTCGTCAACCTCAGCGACCTCTATCAGAAGTCTATGACGGACGACAAAACGGTCAACAGCATCTACGTCAACGAGCAATATGCCTATCTGGCTTGCGGCTTCGGCATCGTCAAGGTGGATATGGAACGTATAGAAATCAGCGAGAGCTACAACCTCGGAACCAGTATCACCCAGGTAGCCATCAGCAACGGCAGCATCTATGCCAAGCAGAAAAACGGACAAGTGTTTACTGCTGCCCTTACCGACAACCTCCTGAACCCTAATGTCTGGCACGTCACCACCCTATACGATGCCTCCATTTTCAACATCGACCGAACAGACTACAACAACAATCTGGAAATGGTGAAGACGCTGGATCCCGGCGGTCCGAAGTATAACTACTTTGGGTTCATGAGATTTAAAAATGGAATATTATATAGTTGCAGCGGTAACTATTCCTATAAAGGTGCCATACAGATATTAGACAATGGAGAATGGAGAATATACTCTACAGAAGGGATTAGTGAAGTCTCTGACATGGAACACTATAGACTGACATGCATGGATGTTGATCCTACATCAAACGAAGAACACGTTTTTGCAGGGTCACGCAATGGACTCTTTGAATTTAAAGATGGTAAATTTGTCAATTACTACAATTGCAACAATAGCCCCATTGATATTTTCGATGGTAAAAGCGTCAACTACCAAATGGTTTCAAGCACACTTTTTGATAAAGATGGTAATCTATGGTTTTTAAACAGCTCTTCTCCAACCTCTTCATTGATAAAACTTTCACCATCCGGCGAATTTACCAAATTCAACCATAGTGAATACATGAAATATAACGGTAGTGGATACGAAAATAAAAGTAATGCCAATTTAACAAGTTTGACGTTTGATAGTAATGGCTTGATGTGGTTTGTAAACAATAACTGGACGCTTCCTGCTTGCTACGTATATAGTATTAACAGCGATGAAGCTATAGCCTATGAAACGTTTATCAACCAAGATGGAACAAAGATAGAAGGCATGTATGGCGTTACCTGTGTTGCAGAAGATAAAGATGGTAACATCTGGGTGGGTACCGACGTCGGTCCGTTTGTTATTGACAAGGCCAATATCGGAAAGAGTGCTGAAGATATGGTATTCACACAAGTCAAAGTGCCACGCAATGACGGTACAAACTATGCTGACTATCTGTTGGCTGGCATTCATGTCACCAGTATCATGGTAGATAATGACGGGCAGAAATGGATAGGAACCAATGGTCAGGGTGTCTATGTCATCAGCAGAGACAATATGAAGGAAGTACATCACTTTACAACAGAGAACAGTAAACTGCTGTCGGACATTGTTGGATCCATCGTTATGAACACTAAAACCGGCGAGGTATTCATAGGTACTGAAAACGGACTCTGTTCCTACATGAGCGGCATAACAGGCTCTATTGACACCATGAACGAAGACGACGTCTATGCCTATCCGAACCCTGTGACACCCGACTACAACGGGCTTATTACCATTACCGGTCTTCCTGACAATGCTGACGTGAAGATACTCAGCTCCAACGGCGTCCTCATTGCCGAAGGAAAGAGCAGTGGACGTTTCTTTACCTGGAACGGACGCGATAAGAACAACGAACGTGTAGCCAGCGGCGTGTATATGGTTGCCACAGCCACCAGCAGCGGAGAAAAGGGTGTAGTATGCAAAATAGTCATCATCAACTAAAAAGGTATTGGAGTATATGCTGTATTCTTGTCTTGACCCCTATACTATTATGGGTCACCTCATTGATATTACCCACATTTGACGATTGGACTTCTACAACACACCCTGACTTTAATCCCTTTTTTATTAAGGAACGTTTCCTCTTCTATGGTTATCATTGGCGACCTTTTGATACAATTATTGGCTACGTTGCAGGACTAAATCCTAAGTTACTATTTCCTACTTTCAACCATTGTGTGGTTGTTATTGGACACGTTATTTGCGCATTTTCCGTTTATCGGCTACTTGATGTGCTTGGTTTCGGTAATTTGGCTAAAAATATGGCTACACTATACTTCTTTATAGCTCCTGCTACCATGGCAACTGTAACAGCTATAGACAGTATGAACCAAGTATATGCCTTACTTTTCGGTATCAGCTCCTTTCTTCTATATATCAAACTTAACAAGTGGAAATATACCGCATGGATAACAGCTGTAATCATAGCTACTTGGTGGAAAGAAAACGGACTAATGTGGGCGTTGATAACGCCTATCTTAGCATTTGGATTCGATTTTATTGACCGCAATAGATTGAAGAAAGATTTGATGATTGGAATAGCCATTATCGCTGGTTATGCAATTGCTATCATAATACTACCAAAAGACATTACTATTCACCCAGAATATGTGCCTGAAGGTGGAAAAATAATCGTAAATATGGTGAAGTTCTTTTTCACCACTTTTATTACCATTGACTATATATACCTGCTACATCAACCTAACCGCAATCTTTTGGCAGCAACCATAACACTATTACTATCACTACCTTGGTTTTATTATATCTTTATTAAGGATATTAATAGATTTATCAATAAAAAAATAATAAGTTCAATAATAGCATTACTTTTAGCTGTAGCTCCTCATATTGGAACCGTATTCAGTATGATGCACACTTATGCAGGATTAGCTATAGTAGCCATCATTATAGGTTATTCTATAGATTACATTAAAACATATAAAAAGGAATTAGTAATATCTTTTATACTTTTCATTATAGCCTCATTTATTATTGACACACACCTTATCAAATCATCAATAGATTCTGGACTTATAGGAAAAAAAATGGCAGTAGAAGCTATTCAAAAGACTGGAAAACCAGTCAAATCAGTTTTTCTTATCACCATTGAAGATGACTATCCAAAGCTATCATCATTTTGCGTTATCCCTTATGAGGCTTTTGGATGGGGATTAGCATCAAAATATGAAACCAACTATAAATGGCCCGAGCAAATACAGGATACAATCATAGAACGTAAAGCAGATTCTATGAAAAAAGCTTATCAAATAGCAAATACTTACTTAAATAAGTACGACTGCATTTGGATTGTTAATCATAATGAAATAAAAGTCTTAAAAAAAGGATATGAAGAAAGATAGGATACTCTTTGTAATAATGACAACATTAGGATTATGGCTTTTTCCTTTTTCCATTTCAGGAACTGACTTGAATAAGGTAAAAGAAGCAGGACTATATGTTGTTGAAATAACTACTATTGATAATGAAGAACCACAAGGTCAAATAATATCAAAACCTGGTGATCCTAATAATCAGAATCTTACTTACCTAAACAAAGTACCATGTAGAATTATTATTTCACTTGAAGGAGTAACTCTTTACGACAGCGGCACATACATTAAGAAAACTTCTGGAGCAACAATACGAGTCAATGGTAATACAACGGCATACTTTTCAAATCCATTGAATATGCCTTACAAAATAAAATTAGAAAAGGCAGCTGATTTACTTTGTCGTGGAGAAGACAACCACTACAAAGATAAAGAATGGAGGCTTTTGAAGGATGCTGTTTCATTAAATACCATCATTGGACTAAAAATAAGTCAACTTGTAGGTCTTGAATGGACATCACAATATGTCCCATGTAACGTTATCATTAATGGTGATTATAGAGGTTGCTATCTGCTAATGGAAACCATGAAAAGAAACGAATCATGCCGAATTAATTGTGATCAAAATACTGGATATATCATAGAAAAAGACCCATATTGGTGGAAAGAAGACGTGTTTTTTTGTTCGTCATGGTATAAAGACAATAACGTATATCGATGGACTTGGAAATATCCAGATGAAGAAGATGTCACAGATGAAAAAGAAAAATATATTAAAGAATACATTGAGGCAATGGAAGAAAGTCTTGAAAATGGAGATTATGAACAATATATTGACATTTCATCTTTTTCAAAGTGGATTCTTATACATGACATATTAGGAACAAGAGATTCGTGGGGTTCCAATATGTATATAAAAAAATATGATAATACCAATAATAGTAAACTGGAACTGCCTTGCGTTTGGGATTTCGATTCTAACTATGGCGTTACTGCTGGTTCCTTTTCATTATTACATACACAAACAAATGAATACTTTTATGCACTAATGAATAGTGATAATCGTACATTTGCAAGAAAATATGTAAAATTGTGGAATGACAATAAAGACTATATCACTCAGCAAATTATTCTTTTTATTAATGACTTTTCAAATAGTGAAGAAGCAAAAAAATTAGATATTTCAAGAAAACTTTATAACGAGAGGTGGGGTTATCATTATGGTACAGTAGCTGATGATATAGAGGTTACACTTGATTGGTTTAATAAACATATTTATCTCCTTGATAAACAAATACAATTAATTGATTTAGGAGATGAAACAGGTATTGAAACACCTTTTAGGAACGATTGTAACCCTATTCAATATTATAATGTAAATGGTATTAAAATGAATACACCATATACCCATGGATTAACTATTTATCGTAAAAAAGATGGGTCATTTATTAAAATTTTCAATAATAATCACTAAGTAGATTTATCATAATGAAAAACATTACGATTATAATCCCGGCGTTTAATGAGGCTGATTCCATTGATGAGCTAAAATTAGCTATGGAACAAGTCGTCAATGATAATAAAAGTTATGAATGGGAATTTCTGCTCATTAATGATGGGAGCACAGACAATACGCTACAATTAATGGAAGAATTAAGTGCTCATGATAAACACTATCACTACATTGAACTATCAAGAAATTACGGTAAAGAAATAGCCATAATGGCAGGCTTGGACTATGCTAAAGGTGATGCCGTCATCATAATGGATGCTGATATGCAACATCCTATAAGTGTTATTCCAGAAATGCTGAAATATTGGGAAGAGGGTTATGATGATATATATGCTCAGAGAGAAAAATCTGAAGAATCATGCCTAAAACGCTACACATCAAAAATATATTATTCTATTCTACAAAAGTCAACCAATATTCCTATTCAAAAGGATACTGGAGATTTCCGTCTGCTGGATCGTAAATGTATAGATGCTCTAAAAAGTATGCGTGAGACGGACCGTAACAACAAAGGTCTTTTCAGTTGGATAGGATTCAAGAAAAAAGGTATTTTTTACCATCAAAACAAGCGTCAACACGGTAAAACAAAATGGAGCTATTATAAATTAATAAATCTTGCCTTGACAGGCATTACTTCGTTTACCACATCACCATTACGTTTTGCTTCGTTCTTCGGATTCCTTATCTCCTTCATGGCTTTTGTATATCTTGTATATATCATCATCAAAACAATCTTTTACGGTGAACCTGTTCAAGGCTATCCTACATTAATGGTTACGATATTATTTCTTGGTGGCATTCAACTTATAGCCTTAGGAATTATTGGAGAATATCTAAGCCATATCTTCAATGAAACTAAAAAACGTCCTGGATACTTTATAAGGCGATACAAATAAAAAAGTAATAATACTCCTTCATTCTTTCATAACTGTCAATTAACTCAGTTCCAGCATTCTTTCTATGGGTTTCACGGCCTCTTTGGCTATCTCTGCGTCAACTTCAACGGTCGGCCATTCGTACTTCAGCGCATTGTAAATCTTCAGCATAGAGTTCATCTTCATGTAGTCACACTCATTACAATGACAGCCAACGGAACCTTCGGTTACTTCGGGCGGGACAGGGTAGAAGAGGGTAGTGGGGCAGTTACGCTGCATCTCATGCAGAATTCCGGCCTCCGTAGCCACGATATACTCCTCCTGCGGGTGTTCTATGGCATACTTCAAAAGAACGGCTGTAGAGCCCACAATATCAGCCGTAGCCAATACCGGACCCTTACATTCAGGATGTGCCAACACCAAAGCTTTCGGATGAGCCTCTTTGAGCTTTAGTATTTCAGAAACAGAGAAACGCTCATGAACATGACAGCCACCTTGCCAGAGCAGCATGTTACGACCAGTTATACTATTGATATAAGAACCTAAGTTATAGTCAGGACCGAAAATAAGCTTTGCATCCAGAGGGAATGTATCAACAATCTTTTTGGCATTACCGCTGGTTACTACCACGTCAGTCAAAGCCTTAACGGCAGCCGTCGTATTGACATACGATATTACTTGATAACCAGGATGCTCTTCCTTGTATTTCTTAAGGTCTTCAGCCTTACAGGAATCAGCCAATGAACAGCCGGCATTCAAGTCAGGACACAATACCAGTTTGTCAGGAGAAAGTATCTTACATGTCTCAGCCATGAAGTGAACGCCACACATTACGATAATCCTTGCGTCTGTCTCTGCAGCCTTACGTGCCAAAGCAAGTGAGTCGCCAATGAAGTCAGCACAATCCTGTATCTCACCATAAGTGTAGTAATGTGCCAGGATAACGGCATTCTTCTCTTCACACATACGGCGAATTTCCGCCTTCAGGTTTGTTCCATCGGGAGCCGGTTCATTGATAAAACCCTGCTCTATCCACTCTTTTTTCAACTCCATATTATTATACTTTTTTATTTTTCTTTTCTTTAAAAATAGAAATGATAAGGATGATAGCGTGTTGATACGTTGAAAACTTTTCGCTTCTTTTCTTGTATCATAACTTATAAACTCGTGGTTTCAGGTTATTCACCACCCTTGTTAATACTTTCTTATTGATTATTAATCATCTAAGTACTTTATCCACACTTTTCTATTTTGGTGCAAAAGTAATAAGTTTATATCTTTTTCCCATCATTTTTTGTGGAAAACTTACGTAAAACTCAAGAATAACCATGTGGATATCCCTTTCTTCACATCCCCACATCCCGTTTTGTTGATAAATTATAGAGTTATGAACATAGTTATCCACACAGTTATGAACAACATCTTCATAAGTTTAGAACAAATTTTTTAAAAAGTACTTTTATTGATAGCGATATACAACGAAAAATCTCAATGAAAGATAGTCTTTTGTCCTGGCGATGACCAAGAATAGTCCTCAAATGTTGTTGAGGCTTAATAGGGTAGGGTTTATTCATCATAACTTTATCTTTTTTCTATATCATCAATGGCATCTTCAATGTTGGCTATAAGTAATTCAGCACCATATCTTACATCACTAATGTCTATAAACGTAGTGATATCTTTGATATAAGGATTGGAGTTATTGATGGATTCAAGAATCTGATCCATTTTCCTGCTTCTCATAATTACATCATTCGCCAATTCCTTAATTTGACTGAGCTTCAAAATTGCTTGTTCTAAGTGCAGTCCTTCATTTCTCTGTTTTCTTTTGCTCATACTGATTCTCCTTTCTCATACGTGCATTCATACGCATTTATTTTTGTTGCAAAGATACAATTAAGGTGTGCCGTATTGGGGCACACCTTATTAGAAGATTTAAATTATGATGGAAAGTTTCTCTATATGTTAAGTACCGAAATGCTTTTATGCCGTGATTTCATCTGCCAGTTGTATGGCTCTCTGTTCGACGATGCTTCTCCAAAGATAGGTGTTCTGAAGCTTCGAAACAGGGATGTAGTCCTTGAACTTCTCGTAGAATTCTATGGCTCGCTTGTCATAGAGACTGCCACCATAATTGTCGATGAGCTGCTCCCAATCCCATCTGTCGGCAAACTTCTCCAGAAGCTCATCCGTCATAGGTAAGCTGCTATTATTTGAGAGGTTGTGCCAGTTCCACTTTTCTTTGAAGGCCTCGATGTAGCTTTCTGTGAGAATATTCTCGTCTGCATAATCAGAAAACTTGTCCCAGTTGATTTTCTTTTGGAACTTCTGAATCATCGGGATGGTCCAGCGGATAATTCTATTCTCAGAAATCTCATCCCAATCGACTTTGTCCTGATACTTCTCCAGCAGGACCTCTGACCAGTTAAACTTACCTGATAACTCTTTCCATGCTTCTTCTGTTGCGATGTTCTGCATGAATTCATTGCTTAATACTTTTGTTGCCATAATCTTATTGTTTTATTGGTTCACGATGCAAAGATAAGAGAAAGGTGTGCCGGATTGGGGCACACCTAATAAGATTATATTCCAATCTAGCATATTCATCGTCTATTTACCTTTCTTTTTTAGCTTTTTTATGCTCATCTCAATCATTACCATTATAATTATTTCTTTCCAGTCCTTTTCCCCATAATACTTCTTTAAGTACTTATAGTAACACTTATTGACAAGCATTGCTGTCTTTTGATATATTTGTTGCTTAGACTTGGAAAGCGTAATAATGAAAGTCTCATTACATATCGATAGATTAAATACCACCTTCTCATCTTCCCAAGGTAAACGTGAAGGTAAAGCAAGATCAAATGCTGTCATTACTGCAATCTGATATTCAGTTTTACGTACCTTGTAGGCATTAAAATACGCTTGATACCTTTTGTGAGCGAAATTGAGAGCCAAATTATAATTAGTTATATACCCCCTTCTGATTCTTTTATCCACCAACCAGATATAATCAGGCATAACGCCAAAATGAGTAAAAAACTTCTCCATAATTGAAATTATTAGAAGATTCTTAACCTGAATTCTGAATTCCAAGGAAACTCCATCTGAAACTCTATTGGATAATGTACCCTGAGGTAAGCAATCTGATAGACCATAAAGGCATAGTCATAAGCTTGTGATTTATTTATCAAATAAGGAGCTTTTCTCTCCCATTCAGCCCATGTTTCTAATAGTGTTTCTGGAGTGTAGCCATTTTTCTCTCCACGTACCAGAAATTTGGTTTTCAGTTCATCTGACCTTGTTCTAAGCAATTCGTAACTTTCTTCACGGGTGAAGTCTGCCAAAAGCCTTGAAAGCATCATCATCTGCTCTAGATAAAGTAGGATTCCGTATGTGGAACCCAAATACTCTCTCATATCAAGAATAACATACTCAGCTCCTATATGATGATGCCTGCGTTTTATATACAATTCAATATCCTTACACACCTCATGATTGTATAAGGCATGATATTCTGCAATGTCATAGAATATGTTAGGTTTCAATCTCATGAGATCTTTTCTTCTCGATTCAACAGAAAACAACCCCAGATAATCTGTCATTCCTTGCTTGAACACCTCGAAACAATAAGAATCGTCTAATGGAATCTTTCTTATATCAATCTTATTGCCATGAATTTCTTTAATATTTTCATAGACCTTCAACAATTTTGATATCATTTCATTTGTTTGTATCTTAAAACCGGGAATTTGGTCAACTCCATATTTGTTTTTCATCTTCCATTCCATTTGATAACCCGTCTTCTCGTCTGTACAAATACATATAGGTGGAATCGAATCATCATCAGATTGCACGAAACTTTCAAAACACAAGTCAAACTGTAAAGGGTCTAGATATGAGATGCCCAAACAATACGCGACAAAGCTACCTGACACGTTACACCCCAACGGGAAAAAAACCGTATCAAAGTCCTGGCGGGCAGTATTTATCCAATCCTGTACAATTAAGAAATAGTCAGTCAAACCTTTCTCCACGATTACCTCTAATTCATACTTTAACCGATTCTCTACACACTCTGGGAGGTCTTCACCATAAATTGAGTGAGCACCTCCATACGCCAGTTTCTCTAAATACCACTCACTGTAGTTTGGCAAATTCACTTTTTCTACCTTCTTCATAATCTTTTCTGTTAAATAATAACTTGTGGCAAAGATACAAGAAAGGTGTGCCGGATTGGGGCACACCTAAAAAGAAATGTGATTATTTGTTCAGTCGTTAAGGATAGATATGGCTTTATCTGCTAATTCTTCCGTTATTCCGTCATAAGGATTCGTCAGAATAAAGTGAGGAAGCTGCGAATCCAGAATCACATATTCATCGTCTATGATGACATAGCGAGCATCTGACCCTGCATGTTCAGCCATCCAAGAAGCAATCTCCATTCCTTTACAATGTCCCATAGCCGGATTGATATCATCAAGGTTGGCCGAGAGTAACCATTGGTCGCTGACGGAAGAGGAAGTGATGTCAATCACTAGTCCTGGCAATTGTCTTACAGACCACATCTCTTGCATAGCCTCCAGCCCAAGGTACTTCCACGAAGACTCGATAACAATCTTTGCATTTGTGGCATCAACAATCCGCTCCAGCTGCTTTATCGCCTCTGGGTCGAATATGGCACCATATTCATCCTGATATGCCAACCCCTGATAACAAAGATAGTTTTGGTAGTACTCAGTATTCAGTACGCCATCGAAATCCAGAAAAATAATCTTGTCCATTTTATGATTAATCCTTGATATCAGCCGTACCAATCCACAAAGACTCCTTCACATGCAAAACACGTGAAAGCACTTCTTTGTAGTGGGCGGAGTTAGAGATGTAGGTAATCATTATTATAATACTTTTATTCACATGGAAGATTCTTATACTCTTCATTTATCTGTTGGATTAATGTATTACGAAGATAATCCACACATTCTTCTATCGAACATTTTTTTTCAATTCTGTATCGTCCTTCCCTAAAAGTAAATCCATCATTAGGTAGTTCTTCTAAGAACTTTAATATTGACTCTGTATCATTATTGTTACGCCTAAAAACACTTATATAATGACTTTCATCATGTTTGGAAACAATATATATGGCTATTCCCAACACCGAACTTTCTATAACCACACTGTCTTGTTCTGGAATTTTATACCAAACCTTCCACTGATTTGTCTCCTCTATAACTTTCCCGTTTTCAGACCAATCACAAGTCCAATTACCTCCCAACAGATAGAGCAGCTTAGCATTCGTTATAGAGAAAGGTTTACTCCACAATGACTTACATAATTTCCACTCTTCACTCCAACGATTTATTCTTTTATAGTCACAATATTTAAGGAGGTAATCATATTTGATGAAATCGTGATAACGGTAATTAACATCCGTGAAACTATCACACATGTCTTTCTGTCTTTGCCGTAGTTGTTCATCCGTCAAATTATGGTCTGACCCAAATAATGCGTCAAGATAGTCCTTGATCTTCTCTTTGTTATTTGTTATGATTGTCTTCCACTCGTCCAATGAAGATCCAAATGTCATACCTTTGTACCAATATGGATAATTCTCTAGTCTAAATGTCAATAGTGAGCGTCTCGTTAAATCTTCGATTTTCTTATTGAACACTTTGGAGAAGTGGTCAAAATAATTATTGAAAAGATTTAATTTAAATTGGCTATTATCATAACTCCATTGAATCAGACACATGATTTCACCCTTTAGGACTGGGTGCTCCTGAGCTTTCCAAAAAGCATTCTCTATTTCCTCTCGAAAGGCTTCGTTCTCTTTATTCTCGTTCAAGATACATAGTTTGCTTTTCTCCTCCTCAGTTAAAATTATACTTGATACTTTTCCAAATGTTAGTATGTCAACAACGTCCTTGCACTTATTTGCGATTTTGACAACCTCTTCAACCAAGTCATTAACATTTTTGGATACGTTATCAATTCCAGATAAATTGTTCACAAACTGATATAGTCTGACTGTGCCTCTATTTTCCCATCCACAATTGTTTATTTTACAATATTCAATAACAGGAAGAAGTCTGAAACAATCTATTTGTCGCAATGCTCGAACTTTCGCTTCTCCAAAATCTTCTTCTTTGGGAGATAAGAATCCTTTGTCCAAAAAGCCCATTGATTCAAATATTCTTTTGAGAGCAAGCCAATACTGCCATATTTCCTCAAAGGATATTTTTTCGTAATCAAATTTGTACTTACCTTTTGCTAACGCATTCTTTCTAATATCTTCTTTTTGCATATCTTCTTGCAAAAAAACATGGATGATACTTATCCATCTCAAGAACTCCGTAAACCCAGCATCAGCCGTATCATTACCATTCTCTTCAATTCGGTTCTGCCAAAACCAATTCTCCATAATCTCCCATGCTTGTGGAAGTGTAATGGCTTTCCCATCAATCATTATCGGTTTAAAATCCTCATTTACTTTGGCCTTCATCACCAAAGGTTTCAAATTCTGAGTAGTAGATAGTGGTTCTCCTGTTGTGTTGATGACAACAAAGGTCTCTTCTCCATTCCTTCTGTTTTCCATATCATAATACATAAAGGTAAGGCGATGAATGAGGAAATCGCCAAAACTAACAATCCATTCTTGAGGACGTGCTTGCAGTACATTCCCTATGACTGACAGCGCCTTTATCATGCTTTGAATAGTAGGATCAAGATCGTATTCTGTGTAATACCAAGGATTTGTGCTTTGGTTTATTTGTGCAATGTCCTTTATGTAATAGTTCTTATATTTTGTATCATCAGTAATAAAGAAATGACAAACTAAGTCACTCATAAAATATAATGAGCTTTCTCTAATGGCATAATTCAAATAAGGTTCGCGATCGTCATTCTTATACTCAAAATCTGAAATGAGATATTGCCTGAAAAAATTCTTTTGGGAATATTTGTTGAGCATTCCAAGTATAAGAAATAGCGTGGTTATTCTCTGCTGGCCATCACACAATTGTATCTGATTTGCTGGTGATTCATAGCCATAAATCAACCCTAAATTTAGACGGGAAGCACTTTCCCCCTCATACAAGGAAATCAATGTCTTAACGAAATCCGTAACAAGCTCTTTTTTCTCGTTTGTATGGACTGCATCGCCCCAACAATAATCACGTTGCAGATCTGGTATAACGATTTTTCTTTCGCCAGAGAATAATTCTGAAAGGGTGTATGTTTCACCTGTTATGAAGTTTATCTTATTTTTTTTCATAATAGTTTTCTTTTATCTTTTTATAATACTCTATAAAATCATCTAATATCCGTTGCTTATTTACCGCAATATCCTTCCCATTCCATTCTGAATGAGCAAACAAATAAATTGTATGCAAAAGATGACGGCTGTTAAAATACTCTTTTATATTTGTGTCAAAGAAGAGCATTTTTTTCTCATTAAATAAACGGTTGCTAAAAGATGAATTATCACCTTTATATAAAAGTACTAAATTTCCAATACTATGTTCTGATGTCACTCCAGACCCATCGTTTAATTTGATTTCATCTCGCTTGCACGTGAAGAATTTTTCTTCTCGTTTTTCTCCATCGCCACCAACCCAATAGCCGTCTGCATCTTGTTCATTTTTCACGAAATGGCCTACTTTAGACTTTGGGTAGATATGCTCTAGCGACCTATTACCATTGTCCCAAATGGAGAAATCAAAATAACGTCCTTTTCCTCCATTTTGTTTGTTATCCTCATCAATATTCAGGCGTAGAAGAATACGGAATGCTGATTCCTTATCATTTTCATACAAAAAATCATCTGACAACTTAGCTAGCATTTCATCACGCTTCTTCTCAAACATTTCATAGTTTTTCTCTATGATTTCTTTATGTGTCATCCCAATGAATGCGCTCGCGTAATAGTCTGGAAGATAAGAAGGAAGAAATTCGTCATTGAAATAACTTTGAACAAATGCTTCTCTGTTGTCCAGATTCATCAATCTAAGTATAGCTCCTATCTGATTTCTGGTTATCGGATTTCTGAAGGCATCTTCAAACTTCTTCTGTAGCCTTCTCAGTTCACAAAAGGTATCTTTCGCCTCTTTGGCGTTTTCATTTTTGAGAAAGATATTCTTAAAACTATCGAAACAAAATTTTACATTCTTGATTGTGTTACATTTCTTCCAATAGGTTACAAGAAGCAATCCCATTGGTCCTTGAGTTTTGAAAATAGATTTCACATCATCATTATTCCACCAATGAAGCCATTTGTCCCAATCTCTTGCATAACGGCTTCTCAAGGAATTATTTTCCCATTCATCAGGAGTTAACAGAGAAGGCGAGGTGTCGTCAGGGTTAATGGATGCTAAACGTAATATTTCTGCCTTGATGATTTCTTCTTGGAGCATATCTGCTTTACTACCATTCATCATGGTAAATACGTTTGATGCCTGTTCCTCTGGTATGTCAATATACAAAAACTTTACGTGAGTCAATAAGAATTCCATAAAAGAATATTTATCAAGATCCTTAAAAACCTTTGTCTTCTCAGAAATGATGCTAAGTGTCTTGTTGAAGAAAAAGACATCCTGAAATTCTTCAGAATCCACATTTTGGCTATTATTCAGATTATCTAAATAGCGTTGTGATTCGTCACGTATTTCATATTTTATATCAAACTTCTCTTTATAACCAAGTGACTTCAACAATAAGTACAAACAAGTTGTGCGTTGCTGGCCATCTATAAGGATAATCTCATTATCTTTCTCCGTCACAGTAAAACCTTGAAGAAAGACATCTTTGGAATTTTGGAATCTTAAAATCAGATCATCTATAAGATTTGTAACAGAATCCTTTTCTCCAACTCGGTTCTTGCCCCATACATATCCTCTTTGGTAATCTGGAATAACAAAGGGCTTCTTTTTTCCCAGATACTCTTCAAGTGTTATTGTTGCTGTCATATTATTAATAACTAAAGTTTCGCAAGTGATGGCGCACCTGCATAATTTAACATAAAATAGGAATAAAAAAGGCTTCGAAGTTTGTGTAACTCACAGAAAATGAGTAACTTTACAATCGTCAAACAGTAAAGTACAAACTTAGAAGCCGTGAGCAAAGGTACAACAATTATTTCAGATTTGAGAAGCTTTTTCTCAGAAAATGAGAATAACCGTGCAATTAATGCGATTATGAGAGTGATGGAGTGCATAAACATACGTCCAGACCAGAT
>Ga0247609_10000466_pt1 | contig 56529 bp, 29 predicted proteins | sample 172DNAGHGlowgp2_FD_193487 | JGI IMG/M metagenome (GOLD analysis project Ga0247609, IMG submission 193487) | Sheep rumen microbial communities from Palmerston North, Manawatu-Wanganui, New Zealand - 1728 DNA GHGlow gp2 | ecosystem: Host-associated > Mammals > Digestive system > Stomach > Rumen ... | reverse complement strand
TACTCACCCGTGCGCCGGTCGCCGACAGAGTTAGCAAGCTAACTCCTCGCTGCCCCTCGACTTGCATGTGTTAAGCCTGTAGCTAGCGTTCATCCTGAGCCAGGATCAAACTCTACATTGTAAAATTTTTATGTCTGCGACAGAAAAATTTTACGAGCTTCCGTCGTCGCTCGGAACAGAAAGTAAACTTTCTCTTCACTCGCTCCTAGGAACCTTGTAAAAAAATCTCTATCGGCATTGTCTCTGTCTCTAAGATGTCCGATTTCCTTCTTTATTAAAAATCGACGGTTCGTTCAATTACCCAAAAGCAATTAACATTAAACATTAAAGATTAAACATTAAAGTCCAAATGCCAAATGCCTTTGCTTCTTGTACTACTTGTCTGTTTATGTAAATCTTTCAAAGAACTCTTCTTTATTCACTCTCAAGGGGCTGTCCCTCAAAAGCGGATGCAAAGGTACGAATAAATTTTGGACCGCCAAATATTTTTGCAATTTTTTTTCAACAAAAGCACGTAAACCATTTCGTTCTTGACCTTTGTCAAGTCAGGGGAAGACCATATACCTTATTATATACACACGCGCGAGGATTTTTCCTCTTCAGAAAATCCTCGCGCTTAAAGAATCCGGACATTCGGGACAATTAATCATCACCATCAGGAGCCTTGTCAATAAGGTCCATGAACTGGTCGAGTTTCGGTGTGATGATAATTTGCGTACGGCGATTGCGCTGACGACCTACCTCTGTGGTATTCGTGGTCAGGGGATTGTATTCGCCACGTCCACCTGCAGTAAGGCGCTTCGGATCAACACCATAATCGTTCTGGAGCGCCTGTACTACGCTGGATGCGCGAAGACAAGAGAGGTCCCAGTTATTACGGATATTCTGACGGCTAATGGGCACATCATCGGTATTACCCTCGATGAGCACGTCATAGTCCTTGTAGTCCATAATGATTTTTGCAATCTTTGAGAGAGTGGTTGCTGCACGGTCGTTAATTTCGTAGGAGCCGCTCTTGTAGAGCATATTATCGGCCAACGAAATATAAACGACACCCTTGAGCACCTGAACGTCCACCTCTTTCTTCTCGTCGTTAGACAGCGAACGCAGCAAGTTCGTCTGCAGCACCATATTGAGCGAGTCGCTCTTTGACTTCACCTCCACCAGATGACGGATGTACTGATTTGACTCATTGATCTGATCCACCAACTTATCAATAGAGATGTTGTTCTGTGAGGCATTTGTCAAGCTTCTGTCAAGTGACTCCTGCAGTTTAGAATACTTTTCCTCAGCAATCTTGAGAGCCTGTTGCATACCCTTCTGCTGTTCCTCGAGACTGGTGATACGAGCACGGGCTGCTGCCAGTTGTTCCTTGCTATCCTGATAGTTCGTTGTCAGTTCCTTGTTTTCAAGGCGACAACTTTCCAATTCCTTTTTGCTGGCGCAGCTGCTTAGCGTGAGCGCACCTGCAGCCAAGGCAATGACGAATACATTTTTCTTTTCCATAATCTTTTGTTTTAGAATTATTCGCGTGCAAAGTTATGAATAACCTGTTATCTGACATGAAAAGCATCAGCCATTTAGGTTATTTTAACCTCGAAAGGAAGAGGTTAACGGATTTTTTAGGTTAATCATGGCAAATGTCATAATGTAGGCGGCACCTCGGAAATGAAAATAAATCGTCATTTATTTTGCATTTCGCTCGGTTTGCACTACCTTTGCAGGCAAAAAGGAACATATACATATAATTAATTAAGAAATGATACTCTTTTTCAAGACTCCCCAACAGAGCGTGATAGCCACGAGCGTTGACCATCAGCTCACTCAGGACGAAGTACACGAACTTTGCTGGCTTTATGGTAATGCCGAGCAGTTGACGAGCGAGAAGTTGGAAGGCTTCTTCGTGGGTCCTCGCCGCGAGATGATAACCCCTTGGAGCACGAATGCCGTTGAGATCACACAGAACATGGGTCTTTGCGGCATTCAGCGTATAGAAGAATACTTCCCCGTGAGTTCGAAGGACGCAGAGCACGACGAGATGCTACAGCGCATGTACGACGGACTGGACCAGCAGATTTTCACTGTCAACCTGAAACCTGAGCCTATCAAGTACGTAGATAATCTGGAAGATTATAACGAGCAGGAGGGTCTGGCCTTGTCGAAGGAGGAGATAGAGTACCTTCACAAGATAGAGGAACAGAACGGCCGTCCTTTGACTGACTCCGAGATTTTCGGCTTTGCTCAGATAAACTCAGAGCACTGCCGCCACAAGATTTTCGGCGGTACCTTCATCATTGACGGCAAAGAGATGGAGTCTTCGCTCTTCCAAATGATCAAGAAGACAACACAAGAGAATCCGAACAAGATTCTCTCTGCCTACAAGGACAACGTGGCATTTGCACAAGGTCCCGTGGTTGAGCAGTTTGCTCCAAAAGACCAAAGCACAAGCGACTGGTTCCGCGTGAAAGACATCGAAAGCGTGATTTCCCTAAAAGCCGAAACACATAACTTCCCAACAACGGTAGAGCCCTTCAACGGTGCAGCTACCGGCACTGGTGGCGAGATACGCGACCGTATGGGCGGTGGTGTCGGCTCATGGCCCATTGCCGGTACTGCGGTATATATGACAGCATACCCCCGTTTAAGTGAAGAGTTAAGAGTGAAGAGTGAAGAATTTGCTACCGCTTCTCGGGACTGGGAGGACATCATGCCTGCTCGTAAATGGCTGTACCAGACCCCGCAGCAGATACTGACAAAAGCCTCCAACGGTGCTTCAGACTTCGGTAATAAGTTCGGTCAGCCGCTGATTTGCGGTTCGGTGCTCACCTTCGAGCATCAAGAGCCCAACGATACCAAGTACGCTTACGACAAGGTCATCATGCTGGCCGGCGGCGTAGGCTACGGTACGAAGCGCGACTGCTTGAAGAAAAAACCACAGAAGGGCAACAAGGTTGTCGTCGTAGGTGGCGACAACTACCGCATCGGTCTGGGTGGAGGCTCTGTGTCATCGGTTGACACTGGCCGCTACTCGAACGGCATTGAGCTGAATGCCGTGCAGCGTGCCAACCCAGAGATGCAGAAACGTGCCTATAATCTTGTTCGTGCACTTTGCGAGGAAGACGTGAACCCTGTTGTCAGCATCCATGACCACGGAAGTGCCGGTCACCTGAACTGCCTCAGCGAACTGGTTGAGGAGTGTGGCGGTGAGATAGACATGACCAAGCTCCCCATCGGCGACAAGACCTTGTCAGCTAAGGAAATTATCGCCAACGAGAGTCAGGAACGCATGGGACTTCTTATCGACGAGAAGCATATAGAACATGTACGTCAGATTGCAGAGCGCGAGCGTGCTCCGTTATATGTAGTCGGTGAGACGACTGGCGATGCACACTTCTCGTTTGTTCAAGGTGATGGTGTGAAACCCTTTGACCTTGATGTAGCCCAGATGTTCGGTCATTCGCCAAAGACCATCATGAGAGACAATAGCGTTGAACGTCACTACACTGACGTAACCTATTCACAAAACAAGATACAGGAGTATTTAGAGCGTGTGCTGCAATTGGAAGCTGTTGCCTGCAAAGACTGGCTGACGAACAAGGTGGACCGCTCCGTGACCGGAAAGATAGCCCGCCAACAATGCCAGGGCGAGATACAGCTGCCACTAAGCGACTGCGGCGTAGTAGCATTGGACTATCGTGGTCGAAAGGGCATTGCCACTGCCATTGGCCATGCGCCACAAGCAGGTCTGGCAGACCCCGCTGCCGGTTCCGTATTATCAGTAGCAGAGGCACTGACGAACATCGTATGGGCACCGTTAACAGACGGTATGGACTCATTGTCACTGTCTGCCAACTGGATGTGGCCCTGCCGTTCCCAAGAGGGTGAGGATGCTCGTCTGTATGAAGGCGTAAAGGCTTTGTCGGATTTCTGCTGTAATCTGCACATCAACGTACCGACGGGCAAGGACTCGCTGAGCCTGACGCAACAGTATCCCAATGGTGAGAAGATTATCTCTCCAGGAACGGTCATCGTGAGTGCTGGTGGCGAGGTAAGCGACATCCGAAAAGTGGTAAGTCCCGTATTGGTGAACGACAAGCGTGCAAGCCTTTATCATATTGATTTCTCTTTCGACGAGCAACGACTGGGCGGCAGTGCCTTTGCACAAAGCTTAGGAAAGGTTGGCGATGACGTGCCGACAGTGAAGAATCCCGAATACTTCGCCGATGCCTTCATGGCCGTTCAGGAAATGATAAACCGTGGTTGGATTATGGCTGGTCACGACATCTCTGCCGGCGGTCTGATAACCTGTCTGTTAGAGATGTGCTTTGCTAACACCAAGGGCGGCCTGCACATCAACCTGCACGACATAACCTTCCCCAACCCCTCCCAAGGAGGGGAGCCTGATGTAGTCAAGGCGCTGTTTGCCGAGAACCCGGGCGTGGTCGTTGAAATCAGCGACGAGCACAAGCAGGAATTCAAGGACTTCATGGAGGAACAGGGCGTCGGCTATGCGAAGATTGGCTACCCTGTAGAGGAAAGCAGGACGCTGACGGTGGTATGGCAGGATGGTCAGGACAAGTCTTCAAAGGAGATGAACTTTGACATAGACCAACTACGCGACGTCTGGTACAAGACCAGCTACTTGCTTGACCGTGAGCAGAGTTTCAATGGCAAGGCCAAGGAACGTTATGAAAACTACAAGCAGCAACCGCTGGAGATGAAGTTCAACCGTGACTTCAAGGGCACATTGGAGCAGTACGGCACTGTAAAGAATGGAAGAATTGAAGAATTGAAAAATGGAAGTACTTCTACTCTTCAATCTTTAAACTCTTCTATTCTTCGGCCGAAGGCTGCCATCATCCGTGAGAAAGGCACGAATGGTGAGCGCGAGATGGCCTATTGCCTATATCTGGCTGGTTTCGATGTGAAGGACGTCATGATGACCGACCTGATTTCCGGACGCGAGACGCTGGACGAAGTGAACATGATTGTATTCTGTGGAGGTTTCTCGAACAGCGACGTACTTGGTTCTGCCAAGGGATGGGCAGGCGCCTTCCTCTTCAATCCGAAGGCCAAGGAGGCACTCGACAAGTTCTATGCCCGTGAGGACACGCTATCACTTGGTATCTGCAATGGCTGCCAGCTGATGGTAGAACTCGGATTAATTGAGAATGGGGAATTGAGGATTGAGAATGATGATAACCCTAAACGCACGAGAATGCTGCATAATGACTCGCATAAGTTCGAGAGTGAATTCATCTCACTGAGTATTCCGCAGAACGATAGCGTGATGTTCGGCAGTCTGAGTGGTAACAAACTCGGTTTGTGGGTAGCCCACGGCGAAGGAAAGTTTTCGCTGCCCGAGGCAGAAGATAAATATCATGTCATTGCCAAATACAACTACCATGGCTATCCCGCCAATCCTAACGGCAGCGACTATGACGTTGCTGGTATCTGCTCTGCCGATGGACGCCATCTCTGCATGATGCCCCATCTGGAGCGTGCCGTATTCCCCTGGCAGTGCGCCTGGTATCCGAAGGAACGCTGCATGGACGAGGTAACACCATGGATTGAAGCATTTGTGAATGCAAGGAAATGGGTGGAAAAGACCCTCCCCTCACCCTCCCTGTAAGGGCGTGAGCTAATAGTTTCAAGACATTGACATAATGGATGAGAGCCAAACAATGAAAGCAACCACTCCCCTCCCTCACAGGGAAGGGCAGGGGGGTGGGTCCCTTTTCACCACCTTCTTTAAGATTGGCCTGTTCACCCTTGGTGGTGGATATGCCATGATACCTCTTATTGAGGAAGAGGTTGTCAACAAGCACCAATGGGTGACAAAGGAGGAAATGCTTGACCTTATCGCCATTGCACAGAGTTGTCCCGGTGTGTTTGCCATCAATACCAGCATCTTTGTCGGCTACAAGCTACGAAAGACAGGCGGTGCCATCGCTGCAGCACTCGGCACTGCCCTGCCTTCATTTCTGATTATCCTGTGCATTGCCATATTCTTTCACCAGTTCAGCGACAACAAGGTCATCGCCGCCATGTTTCGTGGTATCCGACCCGCCGTGGTGGCACTCATCGCCGTACCGACATTCAATTTAGCCAAGCGTGCACAACTGAACCGCTATACCCTGTGGATTCCCATTGTCTCAGCATTAGCCATCTGGTGGTTGGGAGTGTCCCCAATCTGGATAATCATTTTAGCTGGTGCAGGTGGTTACCTTTATGGGGTATATGGAAAAGACAAGAGTCTTCATCAACAAGGGAGGACCGAGGAATGATTTACGTTTATCTGTTTCTTACCTTTTTTGAGATAGGCCTGTTTGGCTTCGGTGGCGGCTACGGCATGCTATCGCTGATACAGGGCGAGGTTGTCCACCACTGGGGATGGATGACAACATCCGAGTTTACCGACATTGTTGCCATCAGCCAGATGACCCCCGGGCCCATCGGCATCAACTCCGCTACCTACTGCGGCTACACCGCGGTCTTTAATGCTACGGGAAGTCATATCATGGCAGTATTCGGCAGCATCACGGCAACCTTTGCGTTAGTATTGCCATCGCTCATCCTGATGATACTTATCAGCAAACTATTTATGAAGTATATGCACACCCACCTTGTGCAGTCAGTCTTCACGGGTCTGCGGCCTGCGGTGGTAGGACTATTGGCCGCCGCAACCCTGTTGCTCATGACAGCAGACAACTTCTCCACGCCATCTTTAAGCCCGTGGCAGTTCTGGATAAGCGTATTCCTGTTTGTTGCAACCTTCGTGGGGACCATGTTCATGAAAATCAACCCCATCCGCATGATTTGCTATTGTGCCGTAGCGGGACTGGTGCTGCTGTATTGAGGTAAGAAGAACTTCGTGTCGTGGGACTATTGTTGCCGCGGGTCCCTGTCAAGCTATCATGTGGCAGGACGGATGGCCCGTTTTACAGGCGCTATAGGGTGGACAATTTGCTTTTTTTGGTGCATTATACGTAATTATCACCATAAAATTTGGGGAAGCACTTTTTTGTTTCCCAAAATTTTATTATCTTTGCAGCAATAATATGTATCAAAACTACTAACATTTTTTATTAATGAAGCACTATCTACTAATTTTGGTGGCTCTTTTCCTCACCGCCACAAGTGCAAAAGCACAAACTCGTATTTCAGTTCATGACCCCTCCGTCGTTGATGCCGGCGACGACACGTATTACATCTTCGGTAGCCATCAGGCTTGGGCGAAGACCACCGACCTGTACAACTGGAACTCGGTACAAGTGAACTGGGGTGATGGAACAAACAGTCACATTAACTGCAGTAACGCTTTCAGCACCCAGAAAGTAACGAAGTACACGAAGGGTGGCACAGAGTATGACTTTACAAACTTTGATGCAAAGGCATGGTCAGCCCTTGGCAACAGCAGCTATGACATTTCCGGCAACCTCTGGGCTCCCGATGTTATCTGGAATCCCATCATGCAGAAGTGGTGCATGTATCTAAGCATCAACGGTGACAATGCCAACTGTAGCATCGTGCTGCTGACGGCCGACGATATTGAAGGGCCTTATGTTTATCAGGCTCCTATTGTAATGTCAGGTTTCTTCAACAGCACTTTCGACTACAAGAAGACCAATCTGGAACAGGTGATTGGTGAGCAGAGTTCGCTGCCTGAGCGCTACAATGTAGGGAACCTAAATGGCTGGCGCCACCGCTGGCCTAACTGCATCGACCCCTGCGTATTCTATGATGAACAGGGAAAACTGTGGATGTCGTACGGCTCATGGCATGGTGGTATCTATATGCTGGAACTCGATGAGAACACCGGTTTGCGTGACTATAATGTCAGTTATCCAATTACCGGCAGTGGAGATAACTACACCAGTGACCCTTATTTCGGAACGAAGATTGCCGGCGGTTTCCAAGTGTCAGGTGAGGCAAGTTACATCAAGCACATCGGTGACTACTACTACCTCTTCATCACTTATGGCGGACTAGTTGCCAATGGCGGTTACCAGATGCGCGTGTTCCGCTCATCAAATCCTGACGGCCCCTACACAGACTCCTACCACTCAGGCGCCGTTGCCATTTACAATGAAGCCCGAGTGAACTTTGGCCCTGATGGCACGCGAAAAACCGACCGCGGCGAAAACATTTTCGGTGCCTATGGGGAATGGGGCAACGTGGCTGTTGGAGCTTCAAGCGAGCGTTCACAAGGTCATAATTCAGTATTGGTGAAAGATGGCCGTACGTACCTTGTTTATCATACACGTTTCCAGGATCGCGGCGAGCAGCATGAGGTACGCGTTCACCAACTGTTCCTCAACCAGGACGGATGGCTCTGTGCTGCTCCGTTTGAATACAAAGGCGAAAAGACTACCGACAATGACATCGCCAACGGCCAGACATTCGGCAATGATGAGATAGCAGGCAAATACAAACTGCTTATCCACACATACAACCTGGATCACAAGAACAAACAGTTGGCAACGCCCGTCAATATCGTCCTGAATAGCGACGGCACCATCAGCGGCGAGGCCACAGGCACTTGGAGCACAACGAGTGGCACATCGTATATCACAGTAACCGTAGGCGGCAATGAGTACAAGGGTGTGGTGGTTGAGCAGACCGTCGATGGCACTACCACAAAGACCATTTGCTTCACGGCATACGCCAAGGAAAAAGGCTATACGGTCTGGGGATATCAGCTGCCCAATACTGCGACTACCACCATCGGTGCCGAGGACAACACCACAGCCTGGTGGACACAATTCTCCGATTGGTACACCATAGAGCCCAACAAGACTCTGTCCATTTCTTTTGTCAACCATAGCAGCAAGAAAGAGAACTGGAGCAACTGGGCCACTGAAATAGTCAGTGCAGAAAGCAACTACGAGTGGCTGCTGATGCGTGCCGACTGCTTTGGCGTTACGAATGGAGGATGGGCTGAAGGCGGAACGAACACCAACAATAATGCAACAGGGTGGTTTAACTGCAACTATAACAACTATGACTGGAATGGCACCAACTTCAAAGACAACCTGGACGGCGCGACAGTAAAACTAACCGTCAAGCGCAACGGCGACTTCCTGATTCTGACAGAAGACGTGACAACGGCTGACGGCAGCCAGAAATTCCGTCATTATTTCTCCATGAACTGTGTGGCCGATAACAAGGTGAACCTGAAACTTCGCCTGACAGTAGATAATGCACATATTGTCATAGACAACAATTACGAGTATGGCGATTCTGAGCCAATACCAGAGATTACCGGCACATTAATTGGTAATCTTGACAACTCTACGCCATGGTGGACAGCTTTCAGCGATTACTACACCATCAAGCCCAACGAGACAAAGAAAGTGACATTCAGGAACTACACCTGTCAGGTAGGAAACTTCCATAATTTCTTAGCCTATGTAACGACTGATGCCGACCGTGCAGCAACTGGCTACCAGGAGTATTTCGGACTTCGCCCAGACAACTGGCTACTGGTAGCAGAAAAGAATGCCGACAAGACCAATTATGATGTCATCAACTGGGATTGGCCCACCTTCAGGGAGAAGTTAGACGGTGCCACCGTTACCGTTACAGTAACGCGCACTGGAGCATCAGTGAAGATACGTGCCGACATTGAACCTGCTGACGGCAGCACCACCCTCTATGAAGAATATACTCAAGACTGTGGCAATGGCACACAGGACATTCGTCTGTTCCTTGTGGCCGAAGGCAGCCACCTCGACCTCCTGAGTGACGAGACAGTCTCCGGCATCTCAACCATCGATGCTCAGTCAACGATGCAGGATGCCCCGATGTTCGACCTCTCTGGTCGCCGCGTGAATGCTCAGTATAAGGGCATTGTGATTCAGAACGGCAAAAAGATAATAAAGAAATAAGAATGTTTCCTCTGGCTCTCCTTGACGGGAGCCAGAGGAAATACTTTCTTTGCAAACAACAATAATATATTATACTACTAACACTTTAAAACATTTTAATTATGAAACATTTTTTACAAAAAGCTTTCCTCTTTCTATTAGGAGGAGTACTTTGTAGCTTGAGTGTCACAGCACAAAACACCACGACAGTGGGTGCAGAAGACAACACGACGGCTTATCTTGGTGCCTTTTCAGAAATTTTAGAACTGACGGATGGGCAGATCGCAACATTTGAATTTACCAACTATTCTTCAAAAGAAGAAAACTGGAACAACTGGGTGTCTTGTGTCAGCGGTGAAACAATCAACGCAGGGAACCTGCTCATAGCCTTAAGAGCAGATAACTGGGAGAATGTGCAGAACAGCAACAGTGGTATCAGCAGCAATTTCAATTGGGAAACGTTCAAGGACGAGATGGATGGTGCCAACGTCGTGACTACCTATAGTTATGTAAGCGGTACGGTGACTATCCATTGTGACATTACTGCAGTGGGTGGCAACACCTATTTCGAAGAGTTCAGTAAGACAGGATTTACCGGTCCCATTAGCGTTGCGATGTCCGTTGACCATTCACATCTCAACATTAACAAGGCTGTGGTAAATATAGGAGCAAAAGACAATAGCACACCTTATCTTGGCGCATTCTCTAAAATCTACGAACTCTCTGACAATGAAATGGTAACCTTTGAATTTACCAACTATTCTGCAAAGACTGAAAACTACCAAAACTGGGTGTCATGCGTCAGCGGTGAAACATTCAACGCAGGGAGCTTGCTCGTAGCCTTAAGAGCAGATAACTGGGAAAATGTACAGAACAGCAATAATGGTATCAGCAGCAATTTCAATTGGGACATCTTCCGTGACGAAATGGACGGTGCCAACGTTGTAACTTCTTTTAAATATCAAGATGGAAAAGTAACAATTCATAATGATATTACCGCAAAAAGTGGCAATACATATTTCGAAGAATTCACCAAAGGTGGCTTGTCGGGAACAATTACAGTTGCACTGTCTGTTGACGGTTCACACCTAGACATCTCAAAATCTGAAAAGACGAGTCTGACACCCAAACCAGAAGGGCTCGTAGGTAACGAAGATAATTCCACCAATTACATGGGTGATTTCTCCCAGGAACTTCAACTGACAGACGGCCAAATAGCCACCTTCGAATTCACCAATTACTCTGCTAAAGGAGGAAACTCTCAGAACTGGTTAGCTTGTGTATCAAAGGGAGAAACATTCAGCACCGATGCTGACAACTTGTTAGTCGTCCTGCGTGCCGACAACTGGGAAAACATACAATGGGCTAATACTGGAATAACCAGTAACTACGACTGGGACAACTTTACGACAGAGATGGACGAGTCAAGCGTTGTTACAACCTTTAAGTATAAGGACGGCAAGGTTACCGTTCGTTCTGAAATCACTGCTAAGAGTGGAAACACCTATTTTGAGGAGTTCACCAAAGAAGGTGTCGAAGGCACTATCTCTGTTTGCATGTCAGTAGAGCGAGCCCACCTCCTTGTAACCAAGGCTGAGGTTACTGATATTCCCGTAAAGCCTGAAGGCCTCGTAGGTAACGAAGACAATTCCACCAACTACATGGGAGATTTCTCAAAGGAGCTTCAACTGACGGACGGCCAAATAGCCACCTTCGAATTCACCAATTATTCTGCAAAAGAAGCAAATTCACAGAACTGGTTGGCATGTGTCTCAAAGGGAGAATCTTTCAGCACTACAGACGAAAACCTATTAGTAGTTTTGCGTGCCGATAATTGGGAAATCAAGCAATGGGCTAATACAGGAATAACCAGCAACTACGATTGGGACAACTTTGCAACAGAGATGGACGAATCAAGCGTTGTTACAACCTTTAAGTATAAGGACGGAAAGGTTACCATTCGTTCTGAAATCACCGCCAAGAGTGGCAAAACCTATTTTGAGGAGTTCACCAAAGAAGGTGTCGAAGGCACTATCTCTGTTTGCATGTCAGTAGAGCGAGCCCACCTCCTTGTAACCAAGGCTGAGGTTACTGATATTCCCGTAAAGCCTGAGGGACAGGTAGGCGAAACAGACAACTCTACAGACCGTTTGGGAGATACTTCTGAAGCATTGACTTTTGAAGAAGGTCAGATGGCAACGTTCGAGTTCACCAATTATTCGGACAAAGCTGAAACTTGGCACAACTGGATAGCATGCGTCAACAGCGGAGAGGCTATTGACACGGAGAACCCGCTGGTCCTGCTGCGTGCCGACAATTACGAGGAAGTTCAGGCTGCCAACACCGGCATTGCCAACAATTATAATTGGGATACTTTCAAAGACGATATGCATGAGTCAAACGTTGTGCTGACCATCAAGTACAAGAACGGACGACTCATCATGCGTGCCAAGATAACCACTGCAGACGAAAAAGAGTATTTTGAGGAGTTTGTAAAAGGTGGCGTAGAGGGTAAGGTAACTGCATGTATGTCAGTATTCCTCTCTCATCTTATCATCTCCAAGGCTGAAGTTACTGCCCTGCCAGTCATTCCGGAAAACTATGTCGGCTACGAGGACAACACCTCTATCTACCTGGAAGAAACCTCAGAAGTTCTCACGCTGACTGATGGCAAGATTGCTACGTTTGAGTTCACCAATTATTCGGATAAAGTTGATAATTGGCACAACTGGATTGTCTGCTTAGGCGGAGAGTACTTTAATCTGGCTAATCTGGCAGTTGCCCTGCGTGCTGACGCTTGGGAGAATGTACAGAGTGGCAATACCGGCATCACAAGCAACTTCGACTTCGCCACAGACGATATGGATGGAGCAAAGGTTGTAGTGAAGGTAACGTATAAAGAAGGTAAGGCTGTTATCCATGCTGACATTACAACAGCAGCCGAAAATAAGTATAGCATTGAATTTACCAAGGAAGACTTGTCTGGAACCATTACCGCAGCCATGTCCATCGACCACGCTCACCTCGTAATGACAAAGGCAGAGGTAACCGACGATCCTGCTTCCGGTATCTCAACTATTGACGCACAGAATGCTACGCAGGATGCTCCGATGTTCGACCTCAGCGGTCGCCGCGTAGATGCAAACTATAAGGGTATTGTGATACAGAATGGTAAAAAGATGATTGTAAAGTAAGGAACTACTTCTGACTCCACCTTGTGTTCACACCAGGTGGAGAAGGACAAGAAAAACGGACGGCGTGCTTTGACACACCGTCCGTTTTGATTTGCAGGGAGCAAACGCGTCACTTAAGTGCCGTTCCACTTTCTCAAAGTGCCGTTTCCTCGTTCTCAATGTGCCGTATCCTCGCTCTCGAGGTGCCGTTTCGTCAACTTGTTGACCCGGGTCACCAATCGTGGTGACCCGGGTCAACAACCAAGGTGACCCAGGTCACCGAACGTGGCGGCCAAGGTCACCCACCTGCATTTTAATAGATTTTGATTTTTATCAGTTTATAGTCGGCCATCCGTCATCCGTCCACCTGATGGTGTGCTGCACCAGGACGGAGGCTCCATCAAGGGCGATGCTATAGCCGTGACAGATGAATACGTCCTCACCTCCAAAGGTATAGGCGGCACAATGACCGGCTGCTTCGTATTCCCGCTTGTCGCCCTGCAAAAAAAGTGTACCGCCGCCTTGCAGCATATCCACGCCTTGACGGTCAAGATACGGACCGGTAACCGACCTGCTACGCCCGACAGCAACACGGTAGTTACTCTTACTGCCACGACAGCAGTAGTCCCATGACACAAAGAGATAGTAATAGTCTCCGTGTTGCATGATAAAGGGAGCCTCTATGGCATTCGTTCCGGCGTATTGGCTGGTAGGATTTGGTTCGGGAGTTTCTACCCCAGGAGCATAGCGTCGGGCAATGGTACGGGGTTTCTCACCAGCTGCTACATGCATGGTCTGGTCGAGCCGTATCATCTGAATGCCATCCCAGAACGAGCCCCACACCATATAAGGTGTGTCGTGCTCATCGATGATAAAGTTCGGGTCGATGGCATTCCAGTCATCGCGTCCCTCACGGGAACAGACGATGCATCCCTCATCTTTCCACGTCCCATTCAGGCTGTCGGCAGACAGCAGTCCGATGGCGGAGCCGTTGCGTCCGAAGGTGGAGCAGCTGTAGGCCAGCCACCACTTGCCCTGATGCCGGATGACATCGGGTGCCCAGACATGACGCTCGAAACCAGGTACGGAGTCGTGGGTCCATGCGGGAATCTCGGTCATGACGGGCTGACGAGACACTTGCCATGTGGTGCGGTCGCTTGACGTCATGTGCTGTATGCCCATACCGGTGGCATAGATATGGTACATGCCATTCTCGTATGCCATCACCGGGTCGTGGACAAAAGGTGTCCTCCTTATCTCCCCGGTGGGAAGTGGCTGGGCAAAAAGAGTGGTGCCCATCATAATGAGCACCACACTACTGATAAGGATTCGATTAAAGCTCTGCATACTTATATGCCCAAACAGTGACTCCCGTCTTAGAGCAGAGACCGGTGAAGGCTGGTGCCTTCTCGTCGCGGGGCTCCAGGGTCTGCGGAATCATGACACCCTTGTACTCGTCGCCAATGGTCAGCGTGACGTAAGACGTTCCTGCCCTCACGGACCACGTACCCGTCTGGGCTCCCGATATGGTGCCGTCGGCCTTCAGCTCAACCTCAACGGGAGCGGCGAATGCCTTAGCTGCATGGTCGAGTCCGTACGGATGGATGAGCAGCTTGTACTTGCCGGGAATGTCGGCCGTGGCCACCTTCTGAGCTGCTGCCACGCCTGCGCTTTTGACACCTTCGCCGGTATATTCGAACGGACAAGCAACGAGCCAGCCCTCTTCATTCTGGAACACCTGGTGAACGCGTACCTCATGACCCTCGCCCAGGTTCTGGAAGCGGGTGTGATAAACGAGATAGGTGCGGCCGTCCTGAGCAGCAATGATGCTGTTGTGACCCTGAGAACGCTCACCATACTGGCCAACGGTCTGGTAGCCCCATTCGTTGTAGGCTCCGAAAATGTTGACACCGCGGTTGCCGTCGTCCTCCGTCGGTCCGAAGTTCGTATATCGCTTGTCGAGAAGTGCCGTAGAGCCCTTGCTGTCAACATACGGTCCGTCAGGATTGAGCGAACGGAACACACGCATCTGATAACCGCCAGCTGCCTCCAGACCGCCATTGGTCACGAAGAGGAAGTAGTAGCCGCCGACGTACTCAATGTAGCTGGCCTCTCCCGAAGCATAGTAGCCGCCAGCAATCTTCTTGCCGAAGTACGGGTCGGACGTCTCGCTGACAGCGTAGGTGGCATCGTAATCGCGCAGACCTGTCTCCTCGTCGAGATCGAGCATGAAGATACCACCACTCCAAGAGCCGTATGACATTCTCAGATTGCCATCCTCGTCGTAGAACACACAGGGGTCGATAGCGTTTGGCCAATGGTTGCCGTAGTTGTCGCTTGGAGCATAGCGCTCGGGCAGCGAAGCCTGAGTACCCAGGACAATCTCCAGGTCGGTGTCCTTATAAGAGTTGCCTGAACGGAATCCACTCATGACGACAGGAGCCTGATAGCGGTAGGGGCCTTCAATCTTGTCGGCAGTCAGCAGGATGATGCTGGAGTACCAGGAGTCGCCGTTGATGCTGAGGTACATGCAGTACTTACCCATCTTCTTGTTATAGATGACATCGGGAGCCCACATCATACCATCGACGTTGTATCCCTCGCTGCCACGGGCAGACCATGCAAAGGCATTGAAGTTGAGGTCATACTCAACGCCACCCTTCTTGACCTTGGTAACCTGAGGTGTGGTGAAGGCATCGGCATTGGCAGCATCGTTGCTGGTAGCTGTGGCCCAAGGAGCCGTAAATGCCGTCCACGACATCAAGTTGCTACACTTGGCAGCTGCACGGTGAGAACCGAAGACGTAGTAAGTACTGGTGGCCTGATCCCAGACGATGCTGGGGTCATGGACGCTAACACGCTTCAGAGCCGACGGTCCCTCTGTCTGTGGGTCGTCATCAACAGATTCTTCAGCCGAGGTCGTAAAAGACACCTCATTGGAATAAACCACGTCATAGCTGGTCTGTACAAAGCCGCGTACGTAGTAGGTAGTGCTCTTTTTCAGGCCACCTACAGTCAGTACCATTTCCTTACTGCTGCCATAGACTTTTTCGTCATTAACAGTAGGGTTAGGCGAAGTAGCGAAACAAACACCGCGATAGGTGATGTGTGAACCGGTTGCCGTCAGCGTGACGATGGCCGAGTTTCCGGAAACAGACGACACGGTGGGAGTAGTAACCGTTAGGGGGTAATTTACCTCGTTAATGTTGTCGCTACAGGCTGTTGCCATCATTCCGATGGCAAACAGCACTAATAGTTTTGATATAATTTTCATAATACAATTCATTTAAACATTATTCGAATACCAAGTGAGAACCATCAACTGTGAAGCGAACACGTACATTGTCACCGTCGGTGGGCGTGATGTTATGGTAATACTGTATGTATTCCTTACCATCATTGCCAATCATCACGATGTCAACGTCAACAGAGCCTCCCTTATTAGTAGTAGAAACAGTTACCAAGGCTTCGTCCATGGCAGCGAGCCATGCGCCCCAGTCAGCCTGGCCACCGCTGAGTACCAGGCTACTATTGTTATCGTAACTTGCACCCCAGCCGAAGTTGTCGGCACGTACAACAGCATACTCGCTGTTGTCCTCGCGGGTCAGCACGACGCAGAAGTTGTTCCAGTTGTTAGCACCATTGGTGTAGTTGCGGAAACGCTGAGTGATTGTCTTGCCTACGGGAACGCTGATGTCAGTAGAATGCGCACCCCAGAAAGGAGACGAGTTGTCTTCTGCACCAACCACATCGTCGAACTCGAGGTGACAGTTGTCAACGGTCAGGTTGAAGTAGCAATTGTTTGGATCAACGGTATTGATGCCCTTATATACCTGTGTATAGATTTCACCATTATTGCCTACCATAGTAGCCTCGATATCGGCCGTTCCCTTTCCGTTGTTGGTAACAGCCAATGTCACCTTGGCACCGTCCATGGCAGCGAGCCATGTAGCCCAGTCGCCCTGGTTACCCTCATGGGTGCAAGCATCGTAGCCAGTACCCCAACCGTAGTTGTCGGCACGTACCACGGCATACTCCGTACTACCATCAGCACTGCAGAGAACCACGCAGAAGTTGTTCCAGTTGTTAGCACCACTGGTGTAGTTCGTGAAGGTAGAAACAAAGGTCTCACCGGGATTAATCTTGATATTGTCGGTATGAGCGCCCCAGAACGGCGTTGAGTTATCAGCAGCACCAAGGAGTGTGTACATCTTGTCAACCACCTCAAACTCAACAGAAGCGATGACGGGCTTAGCAGCGCCCTCGCCCTTGTAAGTCTTGTTATAGACAGCTACCAGCGACTTGGTTCCCAGAGAATTCATGTTAGGAACAGCCTGGAAGGTCAGCTCGGCAGCAGTTACATCCTTCGACACTTCCTGCTCGAACTGAACAGTAGCGGTGACATTGGCAAATGCCTCTTCAAGCGTGGTACCCAGGAGCACCTTCTTAGGAGCACCATTCAGCGTCATGGACAGCGGCTGCTTATCCTCCTTGGAGGTATAGCCACCTATCGGTTCTATATTAGACTGCTGGAAGCTGATGTAAGAACCCTCGGGAACAAGGAATGCACGAATGGTCTCATTGGAAGCGTCGGCATTGAGATTTACCAGCTCAGTCGTCTGGGTATAGGTCTTCGTAACCGTACCATTGGTTATGTTGACAATCAGTCCTCCCTGAGTGCGGTCGATGGTCAGAACAACACGGCCACCAAGTTTTTCAACGCCTTTATCGGTATCTGTCTCGAACGTCAGCGTGCTGACTACGAGACTACGGTCAATATAATCACCCCACTCAGAGTTGCCGCTGGGCTGATTATCGAAGCGGATGGCACCATACTCCTTATAGTTGGCAGCACCACGGTCCTCGTCGTTACAAATAATAAGGGCGAAGTTCTTATACGTGTTCGAAGCAGCGGGGTTGATGTTCAGGTTGAACACGGCATTCCACTTCTCACCAGCAGGAATCTGATAATACTTGGAGAACTGAGCCCACCAACCTGTGCTGTAGTCTGTAGCACCGATGGTATATACATCCTCTTCCATTCCCTCAAGTTCATCGTCTCCAGAAGGAGTCTTCGATTCGGCTATTTCTGCTATCTTGTCAGCAAGCCAGTCGGGAGCATCCACGTTATACAGGTCACCGCCTTCACAGCCCGTCAGCGACAACATGCCAAGAGCTGCAGCGCAGAAAACGGATGCAAATTTATTTAGATGTTTCATAATATTTACTGTTTACTTATTAACGATTTATTATTGTTTAAAGGTCTGTCACCGGATGAATGGTCCAGCCCATCGACGAGAAGAAACTTGCATTACTCGTACTATTGTTGGCCGAGTTACCCACCATGTTGGGGTTGTCGTTCAGCGTACCCTGGAAGATGGGCAGGAACTCATGACCATCGACGAAAGTATCATAAGAACTCTTGCTGCACGAACTATATTCTACAGGATCTTTCGGAGTATAGGTAATCTTACCAGCTTCGTAGTCTGCCTTGGTCCAGAAATTGAAGGCGCCATGTTCCTTCAGCTGCTGCAGACGGCCGTTGTCGTAGAAGAATCCCCAGCGGAGGAGGTCAAAGCCGCGACCGGTCTCACAACCGAACTCCTTCGGGCGCTCCACGTTGGCAATCTGCTCAAACAGCTTATCCTTAGAGTTGAAGTCAGCAAGATTCAGGTTTCTCAAACCAGCACGTGTACGAACCTGGTTAATCCAGTCGATAGCCTGCTGCGTAGGACCATTCACCTCATTCTCGCACTCAGCAGCACGGAGCAGCACGTCAGAATAACGCATCAAGCGCAGGTTGATACCACAGTGCAGACCAGTAACCACCTTGTCATAAAGACCTGTACGGAGGTTAGTGTTCTTGGCAATGGGCAGACCACCGTAGTTATTGTTAGTAACAAGGTTGGATTCTGCTGTCAGCTTCGTCGTATAAGCCACGTTGCCATACTCAAAGCCATCCCACTCAGGCTCGTAGGTGCCAATGGTCCAGTAGAGACGGGGGTCGAGGTCACCATCGATGGTACGTTCTGCCTTGAAGAGATTATACAACCAGGGAGAAGCGGAGAGGTCTGCCCAGCCACCGCAGTCGCCAGGACCGAAGTTACTCTCAATAGCATGTCCCTGAGTAGCATTAGGACTGGTGTTCACCGGAGTCCACTCATCGTCAGTACCCTGAGTACCATAGTCGAGGAACTGTACCTCGAAGAGGCTCTCGTCGTTATTCTCGTAGGCAGAACCCTCACGGAAGTTATCACCGTAGTTATCCATCAGGCGATAGTTACCATAGACACCTGCAATAATATCCTTCAGCACAACGAGTGCTTCATTATACTTATGACGCATCATCAGCGCACGAGCATAGTAGCCGGCTGCAGAGCCCTTGGTGGCGCGACCCTTGGCCCACTCACCACCTAAAGCCTTGGTAGGCAGCAATTCCATAGCCTTAGAGAAGTCCTGTTCAATCTGATCCCAAACACGTATGTATTGGGCGTTACCATCGGTATCCTCCGGCTCCCGATTGGCAGCATACAAACCTTCGAGTGACGAATAGGCACTGTAGTCAGTAATCAGGATAGGATTCTGATAGTATCCAGCCAGATTGTAGTAAGCCAGTCCACGAATGAACAAAGCCTGTCCCTTGATATGAGCTAATCTGTCTGAGAGTGCTTCGCCACCATCAGCAAATCTGGAGAGGATGAAGTTACACACGTTGATGGTGTAATACCAGTCACGCCAGGACCACTGACCGATTTCGTCGGTGATAGGCTCATTCAGGTCATCGAACGGCATATACCAAACCTGTGAGGAATTCCATACCTCATCACCACGGCATACATCGATATTGTAACCTACACGAGCATAGGTGCCCTCCATACGGATATGGTTATAAGCTGCGATGACCGTTTCCTCCAAGTCCTCAGCTGTATAACCGAAGGTGCTTGAAGTCTGCTGGTTCGGGTTGGTCAGTTCCAGCTTGTCGCTGCACGATGTCATCGTGCCAATGCCCAAAATCAGGGCAAGTGATAATTTATATAGTTTCATAATCAACTTCAATTCTTTATTTCTTTATTTCCTATGATTTTTTAGAACGAGAAGAGGATACCTGCCATGAAGCTACGAGCACTGGGGAACGAACAGAAGTTGTAGCCCGGGGTGAACGTGCCGCCAGCATAGTCAACATTGTAACCCTTGTACTTGGTGAAGGTATGAAGGTTTTGAGCTGAAACGTAAGCACGAACACCCGTAACAACACCCTTGAACCACTTGTCGGGGAAGTTGTAGCCCAACTCCACGTTGGCAATCTTCCAGTAAGCAGCGTTCTGAATCTTGCGATCGCTGAACAGGTCGTTCCAAGCCAAAGTAGCGTTGTTTGCGAAATAAGTACGGGGAACTGAAGAAATGTAAGTCAGTCCATCCTCAGAGAAACGGTTGGCATCAAGCATTGCCACGTCCTTGTTACCAGGACCATAGCAAGAATTCAAGCTGTTCCAGATATCATCAGACACGTGATAGTTCAAGGCACCGAATGTAGAAATACTGAGGTCGAAGCCCTTATACTCAACACGTCCACTCAAACCGAAGTTCACCTTCGGCAGACCACTACCCAGAACGGTCTGGTCGTTAGCGTCAATGACACCGTCCTCGTTGATATCCTTATAAAGGCAGTCACCGATGTTGGCACCCAATTGCGTAGCGTGGTCGTCGAGGTCAGCCTGTGTACGTGCAATGCCCTCATATACCCAGCCATAGAACTTACCAACTTCCTGGCCTACCTGTGTGATGTAGGCACCAGCAATATAAGACTCCGTACCGAAGCCCAGTGAGGTAACCTTATTCTTCAGGGTACTCAGGTTAGCACTTACCTCATACTTCAAGGCATGGTCGCGGTTACGATAGGTTGCAGAGAACTCGAAACCACTATTCTCCATAGAGGCAGCATTCATTGTTACGCTGGTATTTGCCACACCGGCACTGGCAGGTACAGGCACACCATAGTGCAGGTCCTCAGACTTGTTCTTATACCACTCAGCAGTGAACTCAATGCGATTGTTCAGGAAAGCAAGGTCAATACCCACGTTCATGGTCTTCTTCTTCTCCCAAGCGATATTCTCGTTGACGAAGGTTGAAATAGCAGAACCGGTTACGGCATTGTTACCAAAGCTATAAGTCATATTGTTACGAGCCAACACTGCCTGATAAGCGTAGTCACCAACAGCGGCCTCATTACCGAGCACACCATAGCTACCACGAACCTTGAACATGTTGACCACGTTACGGTCGAAGGGGAAGAACTTTTCCTTATCGAAACGCCAACCTACAGAGACTGACGGGAAGGTGCCCCAGCGGATATTCTTGGTCAAGCGAGAGCTTCCATCACGACGAATGACTGCAGAGAGGAGGTACTTTCCATCATAGTCGTAGTTCAAACGTCCGATAAAAGAAGTAATGGCATGCTTATACTCCCATGACTCAGAATAAGTATCAGCAGCATTCTGAATCTGGAGGAAGTAAGGCTCAGAGAAATTAACACCCCAACCGTTAAGAATGTGAGTATTTTCTTCCTGATAAGTCTGACCAGCCACAAGGTTAAAGTGGTGCAGGCCGAATGTTCCATCGTAGGTCAGCGTGTTCTCAATCAGATAGTCAGAATAGGTACGTGAACCCTCTGTGAGTTTCTCATTACTCTTGTCCAGATATACACGGTTGCTCTGAATCCAGGCAGAAACCCATGTCTTGTCCTTGGCGTGAGTCTTACTATAAGAAAGGTTGAGTTTGTAGTTCAAGTGATGGTTGGCAGGTTCAAAACCAATCATCTTCAAGATATCAACGTCAGCAGAACCGGTTGCCACGACGCGGTCAACAATCGTGTTACGGGTCAGCAGGTTGTTTACCAATAAGGGGTTTGAAGCAGAGATGTCACCATGAACAGTGTCATAATAAACACCATAGCCATAAGCGTCGTAGTTGAAACTACTTGCAGAGCCCACCTTGTCGTCGAGCACCCAAGTTGTTTCATCGTAAGCCTTGATGGTCGGCTGCATCAGCAGTGTACCACGGAGCACGTTGGTCACGTCACCATAAAGACCCTGAACATACTCAGAAGCGTTTGACAGACCCATACCGTCCTGACTGGAATGAGAATAAACGAGGCTTGTACGGAACTTGATGAACTTGGTCTCCATCGTGTTGTTCACACGGGCAGTGAAACGCTCATAGTTAGGACCTGCACCTTCGAGGGTACCCTTCTGGTTGAAGTAGTCAAGACCTATATTATAAGTATTATGTGCACCGCCACCACTCAGGTTCACGTTGTGGTTCTGACGGATGCCGGTCTTGAATACCTCCTTGAACCAATCGGTGTTGGTGTCGTCCATGAATTGATACCTACCCGTTTCTGGATTCAAACTATAGCCACCAGGAAGTGGAGTTCCTGAATTAGAGCAAGCCTGACCAAGATATTGGCTGTACTGGTTGGCATCCATGATGTCATAGGTACTGCTGGGAATCTTGTCAATACCAAAGTAGCCCTTATAGTCCACCTTCAGAGGCTGGTCTTTCTTACCGTTCTTGGTGGTGATGATAACCACACCGTTAGCGGCACGTGAACCGTAGATAGCACCGGCAGAAGCATCCTTCAGCACCTGAATGGTCTCAATGTCGTTCGGTGAGAAGTCACGAATGGTCGTACCCATGGGCACACCGTCAACAACGTACAGCGGAGCGGTACTACCGAAAGAACCGATACCACGGATACGTACAGACGGGTCGGCACCAGGCTGTCCGTCAGAGGTAATCTGCACACCGGCAACCTTACCCTCCAGCATGGTAGAGATGTTTGAGTTGGAAACACGCTTCAGTTCTTCTGCATTGACAACGGCTACAGAACCTGTCAAGTCAGCTTTCTTCTGAACACCATAACCTACGACTACCACCTGCTCAAGACCGACAGCATCGCTTTCAAGCTTGATCTCGCCAAGAGCAGAACGACCGCGAACGGCAATCTCAAGGTCTTTGTAGCCAATGTAGCTGATTACGAGTGTAGCATTGGAGGATGCGTTTACCTCGAATTCTCCATCAAGGTTCGTCACCGTAGCTACATTTGTACCTTTTACCTTGACAGTGGCGCCAATAAGCGGCTCACCATCCTGGTCAACAACCTGGCCAGTAACTTTCACAGTCTGTTGCTGAGCCAACGATGATGCTACTGCGGGGAGTGGACAAAGCGTAAAGCCGGCCATCAGACCCAACATCAGCATCATAGAGAATAATACTTGTTTTCTCATTGCTAATTGTTTTAAGTTAGAAATTTAAGTTATATAGTAGTTAATAATTTTGGGCAAAATTAGTCTTTATTTGTAACATCAAGGTGGACAAATTGCTTTATTGGGTGGACAAAGTGTGCTTTAAGTGTATTTTATACCCCTTGACTGATTTTTCAACTTATTCAATACCATTGGCCGTTTCATCCACATAAGAGCTAGGGCTCACGCCATAGAGCTTTGTGAAACAACGTGTAAAGTACTTCGGATCATTGAATCCCACCTTATACGCAATGTCTGTAATATTCCTATTTCCTTTGTTTTTAAGCAGTAGTTCTTTTGCGATATTCAACCGATAACTACGGATGAACTGACCCGTACTTTGTCCCGTCTCCGCATTCAGCCGTTTGCTGACAACACTCCGACTCATGCCGATACGTTCACAAAACTCCGTCACTCCAAACTCAGAATTTCCGTAGTTTTCTTCCATTACTTCCATGACTCGTTCCATGAAAGGCTTTTGAGACAGGAGCACCTCTTGTTTGTCAGCTTCAACTTTCTTAGAGAGGCTTTCCTTGAAAAGTGCCTGATTATCGAGTACATTCTGGATACGCTTTTGCAACTGTTCGGCATCGTCACTTTCTTCCAGAGCCTTACGAATGGGCTGTAGCTGTTTTTCAGCCTCACGCCGGCGCAACTCCTTCACACGGCGGTTATACGCATAGACCAGTAATGCACCTAAAGCCAGCAGGATCAACAAAATAAACCACCAGCTCTTCCAGAAGTAAGGTTTTACATCGATGTCCAGCATAATGGTCTGTTCCTGGCCATCAACCATTGCCGGAGTATATTTCACTTCAAAGGTATAGCTACCTGCCGGAAGTGTAGAGTAGCGTACAGAATGCTCACCAGGCTTCAGAGGTGTCCACTCCTCGTCAAAGCCCCTCATACGGTAGCTGTAGATGCCATGCATCTCGCTGGAATAGTTCAAAGCGGAAAAATCGATGGTGAACGAGCGGTTGCTCTCGCTCAGCGAGAGTTCCTTGGCTACGGAGATATCCTCATCAAGATAGTTTCCAAAGGGTAGCTCCCATACATTCTGATTATCAACCAATAATCTGGTGAAATGCAAATGTGCGCTATTGACCATTTCCAGATTATCACTTAAAATCTCAGTAAGTCCACGCTCACTGCCGAGGTAAATCTTCCCATCATCACCACGGACAATAGAGTTCCAATAGAACTGTGCACTGAGCAAACCATCATTCTCTGTATAATTAACAAAGGTATGCGTGCGTACATTATATATAGACAGTCCATTACTTGTGGTAATCCACAGTCGATGCTGACTATCCTCCACAATACCCTTGACAGCATTGTTGCTTAAGCCATCGTGTGTTGTCAAGCATTCGAAGGTCTCACCATCCTCACCCTTGACACGTCTGTAGATGCCATAACCATTGCTACCTATCCACAAAGTGCCATCCTGCGTCTCACAAAAACAGGTTATTTTATCGATGATGCCCGACTCAGGATGATCCAACTTATAACGCAATCCTCTGACATCGAAGGTTCCCGTCTGCTTGTCACGCTTGTTGAGATTGATTGATACGACACCATTGGTACAGCCCATCCACAAGTTACCGTCACGATCAATCAGCGAGCCAATACATCCTCGTAGTTGCCGGTTAATACTAAAGGGGTCCATGATGCTCTCCGTCTTTAAATCATAGAAGAAGATACCATCGTTTGAACCAATCCAGAGACCGTCATTGATAGGATCAAAGGCCAAAGCACCCACATAGTAGGTTAAAGGGGTATAGGTACCAAAATCAAGGGGGCGGACATCCTTTGGGTTATCTAAATTTACGACGTTGACTCCCCCGCCCCACGTTCCCACCCATAGGCGACGTTCGGAGTCTGCCTCAAGGGCTGAGACAGAATTATGTGACAAGGCAGAATTAGCTGTCGTCAGATGTGTGAATGTCCGTTGGTCTGCTGCCTTCCTATTCAGCCCACCCTCTACAGTACCTACCCAAAGCGTACCATTCGGTTCCACATACATGGCATTCACTGGATTTGCAGAGATAGACTGCCCATCGGCTGTATGCACATAATTCTTCAAATTCAATTGTCGAGGCACCAGTTTGATGATACCACCATTCTCTGTACCTATCCAAACCAATCCCTCATGAACGAGCATGCAGTGCACGAAGTCGCTACTCAAGGGCAACAAACTGCTGGCAGCCGTCCAATGCGAGAACGTCCCCGTTGCATCGTCATATACATTCACTCCCCCAAGCGAGCCAACAAGGAACTGATTGTCAGGCGTAATGCCCAAACATGTTGTGAAATTATGGGAGAGAGAACCAGACTGTATCGTATGAGACAACCGAGACAACTCCTTTGACGTCGTATTGTAAGCGTAGAGTCCATCATTCGTGGAAATCCATATTACATCCTGTCGCTTCAACACATCAGTCACAAAACGTCCTGCAAGCTGTTGCATGGCAGGAGCTATCTCTTCACGGACAAGTTTGCCGTCTTTTTCCCTCAGACGATATAGTCCTCCGTCAATATTAAGCCAGGCACTTCCGTCTCCGTCAATATCATGAATGATTACGTCAGGCGTATTTCCATGATACGGATAACGACAGAAGTGATCCACCTCACCATCTTCCTTCAGCGTAATCCTGTAAACGGCAGGCATCGTTGCCAGCCAAATAGCATCCTTTTTGTCACGATAAGTACGGACGCCTGGTTCATTCAGCATATGCACAAAAGCAGAATCCTTCCATTGTAGTGCTGCCGGTTGCATGGTTTTGAGACTCACAATACTTGTTCCCTCGTCGAAAGCTACCCACAGTCGCATATGCGCATCCTCCACCACATTATGGCAGGAGTTGCTACGCATGGCTTCGGCACTTGGCTGTATCGGTGTCATGAAACCATAGCCGTCATAACGCACAAGGCCCCCACCATAGGTGGAGACCCATACGAATCCATTGCTATCAGCAAAGATATCATTGACATTGTTATGGGGCAGACCTGTCTTAAGGTCCAGAAATGACACGTTGTAACGCTCAACAAAATTAGTCTGTGCCACAACATTAGTTGCCGCCAGAATAATAACCATGAGTAATGCGTGTCTAATTCTCATTATTTGTCATTAGTTGTTTGCAAAGATATACTTTTTTTTCCTAATGACCAAATATCTTTTCCATAAAATATTCAAATCATTCCGTCAAGTCCTGTTGATAGTCCAAAATCAGCGACTGACGCGGCTTAAGCGTCAAGTCACTACTTAGGTCGTAATATCGCCCTGTCAGGATATCCTTGGCACGTTTTGTCTGACCAATCACCTCGGCATAGCGTTCCACCTTCATGACGGCAGGCTTCGTGGTGCCGTTCAGGACGGTCAGCACCACATTGTTATGCCAGCGGCGGGCAATGACATACACCCCATTGTAGGGAATGAACTGGGTCTGCATGCCACGAACGATGGTCTCGTTGCCCTGGCGCCAGTGGAGCAGGCGGCTGGTCCAGCGGAACATGGCGTTCTCTGCCCGCGTGCGTCCCTCCTCAGTGAAGCAGTTGTGGGCATCGCCGGGGAAACCGCCGGGGAAGTCTTTGCGCACATAGCCGTCGGTCACATCCTTCGTGCCGTTCATCAGCACCTCCGTGCCATAATACAGCTGCGGTATGCGCTGCACGGTGAGCAGCAGGGCAAGGGCCTGTTTCAGGGCCAGGGTGTCGCAGCCATTCTTCAGGAAGCGGTCGGTGTCGTGGTTCTCAATGAAGGCCATGACGCTGCTGGGGTTGGGATACAGGTAGTCATAGACAAACGAATTGTAGAGCAGGTTCAGTCCGGCAAACCACCCGTCGGTCTCTTCGGCTTCCGCACGGTTGATTTTGTCGTAGAACGAGAAGTCCATCACGGTTTTCAGGTAGGAATTGTTTTTCGACAGTTTGGAGTCTTTCTGCCATGCGGCGGTGTAGGCGGGCTCCGTCACCCATGTCTCACCTACGGTATTGAAGTTGGGGTATTCCTCGTCCAGTTCCTTCATCCACTCTGCCATGGCATCGGCGAAGGCGTATGGATAGGTGTCCATGCGGATGCCGTCGATGCCGACGGTTTCAATCCACCACTTCGAGTTCTGTATGAGATAGCGCATGACGTGGGGATTATGCTGGTTCAGGTCAGGCATGGTGGGCACGAACCACCCGACGGTAGTTTCCTTCAGGTCTATTTCAGAGGCATACGGGTCAACAACGGGGGTCAGCTTGTAGCTGGTCTGCAGGTACTTGCTGCGGTCGCCGTCCAACCACTCGGGTGTGTTGAACCAGTCCTTTGCAGGCATGTCGCTCACCCAGGGATGCTCGAAACCGCAATGGTTGAAAATCATGTCCATCACCACCTTCAGGCCGTTCTGGTGGGCCTCATCACACAAGCGGCGGTAGTCGCCGTTCGTGCCGAAGCGCGGGTCAACACGATAATAGTTGGTGGTGGCGTAGCCGTGATAGGTGGAGTAGCCATGCTCATTGTCTGGCGAATCATTCTCCAATACGGGAGTCAGCCAAAGGGCCGTCACGCCCAGCTCCTTGAAATAGCTGAGGTGCTCACGAATACCGTTCAGGTCGCCGCCATGACGCAGGGAGGGCTTGCTGCGATCTTCCACGTAACGGCGCATTCCCTTGATTTGCGACTGATGGCCAGCCCCTTGAGCAAAGCGGTCGGGCATCAGCATGTAGAGCACATCGCTGATGTCAAACCCCTCACGCTTGTCACCACTCATCTGGCGGGCCTTCAGCAGGTAACTGACTTTTTGCTTGTCGAAATGGAGGGTCATCGTGCCCGGCTGTGCGTCGCGCAGGTTCAAATACACCAACAGATAGTTGGGTGAATCCAGGCGTACGATGCTGTCAACGCTTACACCCGCATAGTCAGTAGTCACTGACTTCACAGAGGCAATGTCTTTACCATACACCATCAACTGTAATGAGGGATTTTTCATGCCAACATACCAGTCGGTTGGTTCTATTCGGTCAATTTTCAATTTTGCGGCATTCATAGTCACTGCTAACCATGTCAATGTTAATAAAAAAAGACTTCGTTTCATATTGTATTTTTTCGTTTCTTAATTATGTATGATCAATGCTGACTGCGGGTTGACGGTCACCTCGTTGCCTGAGCAGGTTCCCAACCCCTGCTCATTGATAGTGCCGTCGCAACATACCACCGTATAGGTTCCTTTCGGAATGCGGACAGACTGAGACTCCTTCGATGCGTTCAACACAACAATGATGTTGCGCCAGTCATCACGGCCTGCATAGTCTTTCAGTCGAAATGCCACCACCTGCTTAGGAGCATCCAAGAACTCCAGGTGCTTACGTACAAGCCCTGCCGAACCAAGACGGAAGGCAGGATGATGTTTACGCAGGGCTATAAGATTCTTATAATAAGAGAACACATGCGGATATTTCTCCTTGTTCGTCCAATCCAGCTGGTTGATGCTGTCGGGCGACTCAAACGAGTTGTGTACGCCTTTCTTGCTTCGCAACAATTCTTCGCCACACAACATAAAGGGTACGCCCTGGGACGTAAACACCGCTGTCTGGGCAAGCAAATCGAGGCGGATAAGCTCAGTTTCGGTGATGCCGGCAACACTTGCCCGCAAACGGTCTGTCAGACACATATCATCATGACAAGAGACATAACTGATCATCTGTGTAGGCTCTAATGCCCACGGTTCTTTAGAGTAGTTTACCTTTGTCATATCTACCTGCGGATGCTGGATGGCTCCTGCAATACCGAATTTCAGGCTCTCCTCAGCATCTGACAAACCTGCCAGGAAAGCCCCTTTCGTATCATCGTCGAACGGCCCGCGAAGAGCATCTCTGATCTCATCACTGAAAGCTGCAATACCCGGCATCTTACTGACGTTTGCCTTCACACCCAATTGTTCCGTTGGCAATGCACACTGCCCGGCACTCCACCCTTCTCCATAAATGAAAATGGTAGGGTCTATCTCATCCACAGCTTTGCGTATCTCGTTCATCGTCTCTATGTCGTGACAGCCCATCAAATCGAAACGGAAACCATCAATGTGGTATTCCTGAATCCAATACCTGACGGATTCTATCATGAATTTTCGCATCAGCGGCTGTTCCGAGGCAGTCTCATTACCACATCCTGACCCGTTACTGTATTGACCGTTGGCGGTCTTACGGTAGAAATAGTCGGGCCACAGCTTCTGGAAGTTGGAATGATCAATGTCGTAGGTATGGTTATACACCACGTCAAGAATCACACGGATGCCTGCCTTATGCAAGGCCTGTACCATTTGCTTGAACTCACGGATGCGGCATGCCGGGTCATAAGGGTTCGTCGAGTAACCACCCTCGGGCACATTGTAGTTCACGGGGTCGTAGCCCCAGTTATATTGGGGTTCATTGAGCCGGGTTTCATCTACTGAGCCGTAGTCATAGCTCGGCAAGATGTGTATGGCATTCACGCCCAGTTCCTTCAAGTGCTGAATGGCCCACGGCTCCGTCAACGCAAGGAATTTCCCCTTATACTTGGCATCCTCGCGGTTAATGGAAAAATCGCGATGATGCATTTCGTAGATAACAAGGTCAGCAGGTGACTTCACCACGGGGCGCACATCACGCTCCCACCCTTCCGGATTAGTTTCCGCCATGTTGAGCACAAAACCTCGTTGTCCATTCACTCCGACAGCCTGAGCCCCTATTCCAGGAGACTCGACGCGTTGTTTTTTCGTTCCCGTTGCATCAAAAGTATAGTAGTGGCCTGTCCAATTGCCTTTCACCTCAGCAACATAGCAGAAGTCCAAAGGCGACAATTTGTGCATTTTTATTGTTTTGATGGGGTTACCGCCTAAACCTGCTTTATAAATACGCAGTAAGACCTGCTTGGCCTTGGGAGTTGCCAACACGGCAAATTCAGTTTTTCCCGTTTGCGCATTGTATTGCCCACCACTTGTCAAGACCTGTTGTGCATGAACAAATAGTGCCATCATTGTAAAAGCCATGGTCAATAGTAATTTCCTCATACCTTCGGTTTTTGTCGGTTTGAATGAAAAGGTCATTTTGCCATCAGCGATACGGCAAAGCCACCGCCGGGAGCTTCCTTCAGCTTCAGCACGTCACCCTTCTTGACCGTTCGTTTGGTGATGGTGTATGCCTGCGGATTCGTCTCGTAGTGCGCATCCTTGGCATCGGCATAGATGGTGCATTCATACTTGCGGCCCTTGTCAAGGAAGTCAAGCTTTACTACCGACTGGTGACCATTCTCGTCGCATTTGCCGCCAATGAACCAGTTGTCGGTTCCTTTCGCCTTGCGGGCCACGGTAATATAGTCGGCAGGTTCTGCCTCTAAGTAAATGCTCTGGTCCCAGTCGCACGCCACGTCACGAATAAACTGGAAGGCATCGTCGAACTGCTCGTAGTGTTCTGGCAGGTCGGCTGCCATCTGCAGGGGTGAGTACATGGTCAGATAGAGCGCCAACGAACCGGCAATGGTGATGCGTGCCCACGAGGTGTTGTTGCTCCACGTGGAGAGCTTGGTGACGAAGATGCCGGGAGTATAGTCCATGGGGCCACCTTGCAAACGGGTGAATGGCAGAATGCAGGTATGGTCAGGACGGTTGCCGCCAAAGGCTTCATATTCAGTGCCGCGTGCTGACTCGCCGCCAACGAGGTTGGGGTAAGTGCGGCAAATGCCCGTCGGACGGGTTGCCTCGTGCGAGTTCACCATAATATGGTGCTTGGCGGCCTCCTTGATGACGTAGAGATAGTGGTTGTTCATGGACTGCGAATAGTGGTGGTCGCCACGCGGAATGATGTCGCCCACGTAGCCGGTCTTCACGGCATCGTAGCCGTATTTGTTCATCAGTGCGTATGCCTCCTTGATGTGACGCTCATAGTTCTGGGTACTCGACGACGTCTCATGGTGCATCAGGAGCTTCACGCCCTTGGAGTGTGCGTAGTCGTTGAGAGCCTTGATGTCGAAATCAGGATAAGGTGTCACGAAGTCGAACACGTCCCGTTTCCACATGTTCGCCCAGTCTTCCCAGCCAACGTTCCAACCCTCTACAAGCACTTCGTCGAGTCCGTTCTTGGCGGCGAAGTCAATGTAGCGGCGAACCTTCTCGTTGTTGGCCGCATGACGGCCATGGGGCTTCACGCTGCTCCAGTCTATCTGGTCAAGCTTAATGCTGGGGAAGTCGTCGGTGTAGTGCCAGTTGCTCTTTCCCACAATCATTTCCCACCAGACACCACAATACTTGGTGGGGTGAATCCAGCTCACGTCCTCGAGGGCACAGGGCTCGTTGAGGTTGAGAATCAGGTTGCTGGAGAGCATGTCGCGGGCATCGTCGCTGACCATCACCGTACGCCACGGGGTATTACAGGGTGTCTGCATGGCTCCCTTCAGCCCAGTGGCATCGGGTGTCAGGTGACTGACAAAGGTAAGGGGTTTCGGCAGCGGATAAGGTGAGGGCTTCGGGTTAGGCGTATAGGCATTGCTGCCGCCTCCCAATTGAGTAGAGAGAGCCTTGGTTTCCGCATCTACAAGTTCCAGATGCATCGTAGCATAGTCGAGACAGGCTGCCTCATGAATATTGATATACAAACCGTCGTCGCTCTTCATCTGAAGCGAGGTTTGCACACCCGTAGGCGAAAAGACGGCCACAGAGGAGTTTCCCCAATTGACAGCCTGTTTCATACGCCCTCGTATTTCGGAGAGTCGCGTTTGCTGAGTTTCCTGCTCCTGCGTGTCATAGTCGCCAGGTAGCCACCAGGCCGTATGGTCGCCCGCCATGGCGAACTCCGTATGCTCCTCCTTAATGAGGAAATAGTTGAGGCTCTGCTGCTGCGGGAACTCATAGCGAAGACCGATGCCGTCGTCATAGACGCGGAAGCGGATAATGATTTCCCGCTGTTCTGCTGGCTGCGACAAGGTAGCTGCATACTCAACATAGTGGTTACGGATGTCGCGCGTTTCACCCCACACGGGCTGCCATGTCTCGTCGAACTCGCTGGTCTGCTCGCTCTTCAGCACAAAACCGTCCATGAGGTCGGTTTCCTTCAGTCCCTTGGAGGCATGCTTGTCCTTGGCCAGCTCCAAGCCTAAATACGAGGGTTTGACGACGTCCTTTCCCTTGAAGGTCATGCTGTACATGGGGCGTCCCTGGTCCAGCTTGAAAGTCAAAACGACATCGCCATTTGGCGACTTTACGTTTATAGCATTTAAAGGTAAAAAAACAAAAAGGCAAAAAGTCAGAATAGCCCATACACTCTTTCCTACCATATTGTTTTGTCTCTTCTCCATATCGATATATTCTTTTTCTATATAATTTTACCTTTAGCTTTTTCCCATATTACTTTCTTCCGCTTTGAGCAATCAACGACTTGACGACATTATTAAACTCGTCGGCCTGCATCAACTGTTCTATACTGAGATGCATGCGATAGCGCCAATAGTGCCGCGGATTGGCTGGTATGTTAATGCGTTCAGCATTCTGGTCTGGCAGACGGAGGCTTTCGTCAATGGAAAGCCAATCCTGCAGCGAAAGCAGACAAAGCATGGAAGGCGATGTCAGCTGACGGCTGACAATCTCCTTAGCCAGCCAGCCAGGTAGCGGATGGGGAGCCTCTCCGCTTCTGCGCAGCGGAATATTGTAATAAGCCTGGGTCCGTTCCCAGTCTTCATCCCACCACTGACGCAGCGTGGGCATATCGTGGGTGGAGAAGGTACACACACTACGATATGGATTATGTGACAGTTTACCAAAACGTATGCTGGAATCCTTTGGCATGGTCTGTATCTCCAAAGAGAGAATACGCAACTGATCCATTACCCAAGGCACACAATCAGGCACCATACCAAGGTCTTCCGCACAAACAAGCATGCGGGTAGCCTGCGTCAGGCGAGGTAGTTTCTTCATGGCCTCATGATACCAGAACTGGTTGTTCCGACGATAGAAATAGTCATTATAGAGGCGGTTGAAATTATACTTGTCATTGTCATGAAGTGACTCATAGATAAAGTCGTTCTGAACACCGATACGCGGATGGAACTTCGCACCATCCTTGTGGTCTGGCACGAAAAGCACATCACTGATAAGGGCATAGAGACCGTCACGGAGATTGTTGAGCGATTCCTGGTCTGCGCCTTCATCGGTCAACTTTGAGCTTTCACATTTCCACCATGCCTCTATCTTACGCTGGGTGTCGAACTCGGGTTTCATCTGCCAGAGATCATCACGCTTCGGGTTGAGGAAAGTATCCTTCACGTATTGAACATGGTTACCAAAGATGCGTTCCAAAGTCCAGTCAGCAATGAAGGGAGTAGTAAAGAGATCTTCCTGCCACTGCAGGCCATATGCCTCCACCTCTGCAGGAGTCATGCCCAACGAGGGTGAGAATTGCCCAAGCAAGCCATGAACAGCATTGATGGGAATCTCCCAAATACGGAAAAAGCCCAGCACGTGATCGATACGGTAAGCATCAAAATACTCTGCCATTTTTCGGAAGCGACGCACCCACCACTGACAATCATCAGCCAACATAGCATCCCAATTATAAGTAGGGAATCCCCAGTTTTGTCCGTTAGCCGAGAACGGGTCAGGCGGAGCACCAGCCTGGCCATTGAGATTAAAGTATTTAGGTTCCATCCAAGCCTCAACGCCATCACGTGAAATGCCAATGGGGATGTCACCTTTCAGAATGACGTGATGTGCACGTGCATAGTCGTGGGCAGCACGCATCTGAGCATCCAGGTTGAACTGGACGAAACACCAGAAGTCAATGACATTTTGATCGGGTTTAGGCAATTTCTTAGGCCACTCAGAGAAGACTGCCGTACCATAGAGGTCACGATAGTAGCCGAACTCTGCGTAGGGCTGTAGCCACTCTTTATTATCCGCATAGAAATCTTTATATACTTTCTTGCGCTTCACAGAAGCCCATTCCTGTTCAAAAATAATATGCAAATACTCCATCTTGGCCTCGTTCACACGTTCATAGTCAATCTGCGGCAATGCGTTCAATTCCTGACGAAGAGCCTCAAACTTCTCACGTGTTTGAAGGTCTTTTGCCTCCGGCAACTGCCGCAGGTCAGTATATTGTGGATGCAGCGCATAAATACTTATGGAATTGTAAGGATATGAGTCCTGCCACGTATGGGTAATATTCGTGTCATTGATAGGAAGAATCTGCAGAACACGCTGATTAGTCTTGTCAGCCCACTCTATCATCAGTTTTAGGTCACCAAAGTCACCCACACCAAACGATCCTTCACTACGCAGTGAGAAAACAGGAATAACTGTGCCTGCAGCTTTCCACGGATAGACAGGGAACCACGCCTGTTCCAACTCATAGACAACGACATCCCCTTTTTCTATTGCCGGCAGATCAATCGTACGATTCTGAGAATTTTCCCAAAGCTGTGGCACAGCCACCTTCTCATTTTGTATCAAGAACTTGAACTCCAGTCGCGAACTGCTTAGTCTATCAGCATCAATACTGACTACCCACTCATGACATTCATGTTCTGTCATAGGCAATGCCTGATCAACATCCCATGCCCCCAACTGGGGATCCGCTCCCACAACGGCCAAGCGTTCGCCTATTCTCAACTGAGGTGCACGCACCTTCAGACGGATGGTACGTCCGAACTCTGACTTTGTACATAAGGCTCGCTGACGTACATCGATACATTCGGTAATGGCAGAGCTGTACATGTAGGAATCCTCTGGAATATCTATCCAGTGATCATAAACAATATAACGCGCACCTTTCACTGCAGCAAACTCCAAACGATGTGGTTCAACCAACCACTCATGACGCTCTTCAACATCACCACGCTCCACACTATAATAATAATCAATGAAGGACTCGGCCTTGGCAGCCATGTTGACATCTGCACTCCAATGCTGACCATCAAGGGTAATCATCTTGTGACGGTCAACTTTTCGGGTGTCATTACCTGTAAGAATGTTCAATACCAGATTCTCACCAAAAGTAGTCTGATAGAGTAGGTTAAATTGTAACTTCATAGGAAATCTGTTTTTAGTTTTCTTTTTCTTGTTCTGCCGTCAAAATTACAAAATAAATTCATGCCATGGATTCTGCACTTGCACGAATTAGAGGGAGAAAAAGTGCAAACGTTTGCACTCACAACGTCAATATAACATCGAAGGCTTGGCCAGTAAAAGCCATAGACACTTCCTTTTTCCGAAACACACGGCGGCTCAGCCAGTAGCAACCCTCTGTAGCCATCACCCCAATAGCAGCACCTGCTGCAACGTCATACCAATGATGGCGGTTTTTTACGACACGATCTACAGCAACAAACGTTGCCACCCCATAGCCTGCTACGGAAATCCAGGGTGACAAATGGCCATACTCATGATGCAAAACTGTTGCTCCAGAGAAAGCTAAAGCCGTATGCCCTGACGGGAAAGAACGCTTGTCACTATCATCCGGACGCCACTCGTGAACGGTCCATTTCAGTCCCTGGACAACACCTGCCGTTACAAGATAGGAAGCACCTGCCGTAAGCACCAACTGTGCCCAATCGTGTCGGCTTTCCACACCACCAACCTTCAAAGCCAGGACAGTAGCCATCGGCACATGCTCCAATACATTATCAATCCCATCCGCATGGCGCTGCTGGGCGTGGGCAGGGAACACTGCCCACGTTAAAAAAAGCACATATACATAAAGGTACCTGCGCATCACTTTTTTCCGTCACGAATGACAAACACGCATGCTGCACCAATTGCCAGCAGAACACCAGCAACAATCATCATGGAGTACTGGTGACTGCCAATAGCATGAAGTACTAAGCCACCAACGAGCGCCGCCACAATCTGCGGCACACAGATGGTACCATTAAACAAGCCAAGGTAAGCTCCCATGTGACCATACCCCTGTAGGGCATTCGTAACAAAAGTGAACGGCATAGCCAGCATGGCTGCCCACGCACAGCCAATCAACAGGAACGGGACAAAGAGTACATAATGGTCAGAAATGAATGGCACCATAGCAAAGCCAATAGCTCCCAACAGCAAACTCAGCGAGTAGGCAACCTTCGTATTCTTGAACTGCGGAAGAACAGCCGCCCACACAACACTTCCAACAGCCTGCACTGCAAAGAGCACTCCGACCCAGTTTCCTGCTTCCTGGAACTCGCTGGATGCAGAATCCGTAGAGCCCCAGACTGTCTCTGCTATAGCGCCTGTCGTATAGGTCCACATATAGAGGAAGGCAGCCCAACAGAAAAACTGAACCAGTCCGACCTTCCAGAAAGTAGAAGGAGCATTTCTAAGAAGTACAAACCAGTTGGCCGAACCCTCCGACTTCTCAGCATCTCCAGTCACGCCATTGTATTCTGCATATTCCTTCGGATTCCATTCCTTGACCTTCATCGTGGTATAAATCACACAAAGTATCAGAATGGCAGCACCAATGTAAAAAGACCAAATGACAGAGTCTGGTACAATGCCTTTCGGAGCCTGGTTGGCAATACCCAAAAACGTAAAGAAGAAAGGGAATAGATAGCCAACGACAGAACCGGCATTACAAAGGAACGACTGAATACTGTAAGCTTTTGCCTTCTGCTTCTCATTGACCATGTCGCCAACCAACATCTTAAATGGCTGCATGGCCATATTGATACTGGTATCAAGGAACATCAACATTATCAAACCAAATAACATTGTGATACCCAAAGCAGAAATAAAGAAGGTGAAACTTCCCATATCTCCAGATGTATTCCATAATAGAGAATTGAATTTAAATGAACCGGCATTAGGCAGCAGACACATCACCAACACTGCCACCAGTGCACCGACAAACAAATACGGAATGCGTCGGCCAAAGCGCGTCCACGTCTTATCTGAGAGCGTTCCGACAATCGGTTGCACAAGGATTCCCATCAATGGCGGAAGAATCCAGAAGAAACTCAAATCGTGAGGATCAGCACCCAATGTCTGAAAGATACGCGAAATATTCGCACTTTGCAGGGCATACGCAATCTGCACACCAAAGAACCCAAAGCTCAGGTTCCATAAACTCCAAAATTTTAAATCAGGCTTCTGTTTCATATCTAAATTCTTACTTTAACCTCTAACCTTCACCTCGTTGTTCCACGAATAATCAATCTGGTACGTACAATTCGTCGTACCATTTTTTCACGAGGGATAGTTTCCTCCACGTGACCAATGAGAATATTGGCAGCCTCCTCACCTACCATAATACCACGCTGTTCAACGGTGGTCAGCATCGGATCACAAGCTACAGCACGCTGTCCGTTTGTGAAGCCGCAGATGCTCACGTCATCAGGAACACGCAACCCCATACGCTTTGCCGTGTAGAGGATGCCGATGGCCGTATCATCGTTGACTGCAAAGAATCCGTCCGGGCGATTCTCCATTTGAAGAATCTCCGGGGTAATCGCCTCAGCGTCAGCACGGTTGTCACAAAACCGAATAAGAGAATCATCGGGTAAAACACCATGTTTGAGCAAAGCATCCCGATAGCCGTTATACCTATTTTTGGATATCTCCAATGTCATGGACGAACCATAAAAGGCTATGCGGTGGCAACCAGTCTCAATCAAGTGGGTAACGGCATTAAAGGCGCCCATATAGTCATCTACAACCACACGACTGGCGTTAACTCCGGTACAAATCCGGTCGTAGAACACCAAAGGCACACCCGCATCAATTAGCCGTTGGAAGTGGTCATACTTCTGGGTATCCTTTGCTTGAGACACAATGACGCCACACACTTTGTTCTCAAAGAAGGACTGACAAATCTTCACCTCACGTTCATAGCACTCATCACTTTGTGCCACCATAATACGGTAGCCACGTGCAGAAGCCTCCTGTTCGATGCCTGACAAGACTGACGAGAAATAAAAATGGGTGAACTCCGGTATAATAACACCAATAACCTTTATCGGTTTTACGCGACTATGGCGTAAAGACTCTGCTATGACATTCGGAGCAAAGTTATGTTCACGGGCATATTGCTGAATTGCGGCACGGCGCTCTGCACTGATGCGGGGTGAGTCCTTCAATGCCCGCGAAACCGTAGCGACGGAGATACCAAACTCCTTCGCGATGTCTCTCATTGTAAGCGATGCCTTCCCTTCCATACCATTCGGTTTTAGTTATTGCAATGCAAAGATAAGCATTAATTTTCCAATATTGTTCGCGTACCTTACAATTATTAAACAATCCTAATATGCAAACGTTTGCGCAATGCAAAATAATCTTTTCTCCTTAAAAAAGTACAACTAAGCCAAAACAATCCTACCTTTGCACTTGATTTAAGTCAATAATAAGTTATAACTACAAACAATTCATAATAACACTAACTTAAAAAAAACAAATGATGAAGCAGGTAAACATTAGGATTCCGCTTAGAATGCTCGTCCTGTTATTAGGGCTGTTTCTATCGGTAGGAGCCTTTGCACAGCAAATAACTGTCAAAGGTTATGTTCAGGATGCTCAAAACGAACCGATTATCGGTGCGACCGTCCGTGTCGTAGGGACACAGACTGCCGTTATTACCGATATAGACGGTAACTTCACCTTGCAATGCAACCAAGGTGCCAGCATCCAGGTTTCTTACATTGGCTATGAGACTGCCACCGTTACTGCCGCCCCTCAGGTGACAATAACGCTGCAGGACGAAGCTAACACTCTTAACGAGGTGGTTGTCATCGGTTACGGTGCTGTCAAGAAGAGCGACCTGACCGGTTCTGTAACCGCCTTGAAGCCAGACACCAAGAACAAGGGTCTTGTGGTCAGCGCCCAGGACATGATGCAGGGTAAGATAGCCGGTGTCAATGTGACCAGCGGCGGTGGTACCCCTGGTGGTGGTGCAACCATTCGTATTCGTGGCGGATCGTCACTGAATGCCTCTAACGACCCTCTGATTGTGATTGATGGTGTAGCTATGGACAACAATGGTGTCAAAGGCCTTGCCAACCCTCTGTCAATGGTGAATCCACAGGATATTGAGTCTTTCAATGTCTTGAAGGACGCTTCTGCAACAGCTATTTACGGTAGCCGCGGTTCTAATGGTGTTATCATCATCACCACCAAGAAAGGCCACAAGGGACAGGGCATCCGGGTTTCTTACGACGGTAATGTCAGCATGAGCATGAAGAAGAAGACCCACGATGTCATGGATGGCGACACTTATCGATCATTCATTGGCCGAATTTTCAGTGGAGCAAGTAATGAAGGAGAAGCACTGGGTTACTATTATGACCCGAATGACAATGGAAATCGCTCACTAAACACGATTGAAGGCGGTAAGATTGTGAAACATCCTAAAGAAGGATGGGAATATTTTGCTGGTGCACTGGGTGATGCAAACACCGACTGGCAGAAGGAGATTTACCGTACAGCCATCAGCCACGACCACAACGTGACTGTATCCGGTGCATGGAAGGATCTTCCCTACCGTGTTTCTTTGGGCTATACCGACCAGAAGGGTATCTTAAAGACTTCTGAGTTCCAGCGTTACACCGCAGCTCTGAACCTCAACCCGTCCTTCTTCGAAGATCACTTAACCCTCAACCTGAACGGTAAGGGAATGTGGGCTAAATCTAACTACGCTGATGGTGAGGCTATCAGTGCTGCTGTCCGCATGGATCCGACACATAGCATCTATGACACCACATCAGCCGACCGCAATAACTTCGGTGGCTATTTCCAGTGGCGTAACCCGGGTGCAACACTGAACGACAGTTCATGGCCTTACACTCACAACAACCTTTCAGTCAAGAACCCTGTTTCTATTCTAAACCTGAAGGACGACCGTGCTATCAGCCGTGCCTTCATTGGCAATGCTGATATCGACTACAAGGTTCATGGCTTTGAGGATCTGCGTCTCCACGTTACAGGTGGTGCCGACATTTCTGAAGGTAAACAGTGGACCGATGTTGACCCTGCCTCTCCCTCTGCCATTTATTATGGTTCTCATGGTTGGGAAAGCATCTTGAAGCGTAATCTCTCACTGAGTGCCTACGCACAGTATTACCACGATTTTAATGATGCCGCCAAGAATCACTTTGACATCATGGCCGGTTACGAGTGGCAGCACTTCTGGCGCAGCCTGAAGAACAACTACTGGGGAATCTATCCTCAGACCAACAACGATGCTTCCCTTCGTGGCAAAAAGCAGAATGAGACGAAATATGAGTACAAGACCGAGAACTACCTCGTATCTTTCTTCGGTCGTGCTAACTGGAGCCTCATGGACCGTTACTTTGTCACCTTCACCATGCGTGATGACGGTTCTTCACGTTTCAAGGACCACTGGTCATTGTTCCCCTCAGCAGCATTTGCATGGAAGATGAACGACGAGAACAAACTCCGCGACATCAAATGGCTATCTGACATGAAGCTTCGCCTTGGTTGGGGTATGACTGGTCAACAGGAAGGTATCGGTGACTACAACTACTTCCCCGTCTATAAGTCGAACAGCGGTGCCAACGGTAGCTTCTACGACCTGATGGGTGATGGCTCGTTCGTACGCCCGAACGCCTTCGATCCGAATCTGAAGTGGGAGACCACTACAACGTGGAACGTAGGTTTAGACTGGGGTATCTGCAACCAACGTCTGAGTGGTACTATCGATTGGTACTATCGTGAGACCACCGACCTGCTGAACACTGCATACGTTGCCGCTGGTTCAAACTTCAAGAACAGGGTAACGACAAATATCGGTTCACTTGTCAATACCGGTGTCGAAGTAGCCATCAGTTGGAAGCCCATCCGCACCGACGACTGGTACTGGACGATTGACTACAACTTCACTTACAACAAGAACCGCATTACTGAACTAATTGGCGGTGACGATGACTACTACGTAGCTACGGGTAGTATCTCATCTGGTACAGGTAACAATGTTCAGGCCCACGCCGTCGGCCATCCTGCTTCTTCATTCCACGTTTATCAGCAGGCTTACGACGAGAACGGTATGCCTATCGAGAATCAGGTAGTTGACCGCAACGGTGATGGTCAAATCACCGAGGACGACCTCTATTACTACAAGAGCCCAATGGCTCCCGTCACAATGGGTCTGAGTTCTCGCTTGGAGTACAAGAACTGGGATTTCGGTTTCTCACTTCGTGCAAACATCGGCAACTATGTCTTCAACGACTTTATGGCCGGCCACAGCAACTTAGCTCCCAACTCGGTATTCTACTCTAAATATCTGGCAAACCGTCCTACCTACGTATTGCCATACAACTGGCAAACCTACGAGACCAAGGGCATTCTCTCTGACCGCTGGGTACAGAACGCTTCGTTCCTGAAGTGCGACAACATCACATTGGGTTACTCTTTTGCTAACCTCTTCAAGTCAGCCAGCTGGAACGGCATTGCCGGACGTATCTATGCTTCTGCTACCAATGTCTTTACCATCACGAAGTACAAAGGTATCGATCCTGAAGTTTTCGGTGGCATCGACAACAACCTCTATCCGCGTCCTATTACCTTCCAGTTAGGTATGAATCTGAATTTCTAATTCAATAAATTAAAACGAACGAAACAATGAAAACAAATTTCAAGCATATATTTCCTGCTGCTTTGCTGCTAACCATGGGAATGGTGTCCTGCACCAAGGACTTGGATGTTACGCCCATTGACCCGAACTATGCAGAGCCCAGCGCAGAGTTGCTTTATAACAAATGCTACGCCACAATGGCTACAGCCGGAAATGGTGCTGCCGACGACGACAGCGACGTTGACGGTATCGACGGTGGTACGTCAGGCTATTACCGCCAGATGTGGAACGAGCAGCAGCTGACTACCGATGAAGCCATCTGCGGATGGGGTGACGAGGGTATCTCCGGTTTCACCTATAACAACTATGATGCATCTCACCCGATGCTCCGCGGTTTCTATTATCGTCTGACAACAGCCATTACGTTCTGCAACCAGTATATTGAGCAGTTTGGCAGTCACGATGCTGCCATGACAGCAGAAATCCGTTTCCTCCGCGCACTCCACTACTATTTTCTGATGGACGGCTGGGGCAACATACCTTTCGCTACTGCCATTAGTTCAGAGAAGCCCCGTCAGGCTAACCGCAAGGAAGTCTTTGAATTCATTGAGAGCGAATTGCTCGATTTGGAGAAAGACCTACTCGACGCGAAGGCTAAGACATCCAGTGATGCCAACTACGGCCGTGTCGATAAGGCTGCTGCATGGTTGCTGCTGGCCCGTCTCTATCTGAATGCTGAGGTCTATACCGGAACTGCCCAGTGGGCAAAGGCTGCTGAGTATGCACAGAAGGTAATGAATTCTGACTACCAGCTGAACACCCAAGGTTCTGGCGTATGGAGTGCATACCGCATGCTCTTCATGGGCGACAATGGTGAGACCAGCGCTGCAAAGGAAATCATTTTCCCGTTGTTGCAGGACGGTATCCGAACCACCTCTTGGGGATGTTCTCTCTATCTGATTGCTGGTACTTTCAAGAACGACATGTTCGAGAATCCTCTCGACCCCACACAAACCAACGGAACGACAGCCGGTTGGGAAGGTGCCCACGCACGTCCTCAGCTCGTTGCCAAGTTCTTCCCCAACAACGATGCTCCTCTTGGCCTGCACGGCTATGAAATGGTGGAGGCTGCTGGCGATGACCGCGCCCTGTTCAACAGTGTTGACCGCACGTTGGAAAACAATGAGGTAGGCGTCTTTACCAGCGGATTCTCTATCGTGAAGTTTACGAACTTCAAGACTGACGGCTCTACAGGTCACGACCCCCAGCATCCTGACATGGATGTGCCCCTGATGCGTAAGGCCGAGGCTTACCTGATCTTTGCTGAGGCAACGGCTCGCCAGAATGGCGGCAACGCCACCAGCGAGGGTGTTAGTGCCCTGAATCAGCTACGTCTGCGTGCTCATGCCAGCAACAAGTCCAGCTTTACGCTGGACGAAATCATGGACGAGTGGAGCCGTGAGTTCTACTTCGAGGGTCTGCGCCGTAGCACACTGATCCGCTTCGGACAGTACGGTGGCACAACCACTTACCACTGGTCATGGAAGGGTGGCACACAGGAAGGCCGCGACTTCCCTGCCACACGTAACATCTTTGCTATTCCCACGACTGACCTGACAGCCAATAGTAATCTCGTTCAGAATCCTGGGTACTAAGACTACAGATTAAATAATTAAAGATTAATCGCAATATGAAAAAGATATTAAAGTCAACATTAATGCTGCTCTGCAGTGTCGCTTTGTTCACAGCCTGCGCTGATGACAACGACTCTAACCCGACACTGCTGAAACCGACGACGTTCACCTTGAACACCCCGGCCTATGCAAACTCCATTATTGACTTGGCCACATCAACGGGCATTCCCTTCACATGGTCACAGCCAGCTTATGGTTTTCCAGTTGCAGCAGAGTATCAGTTACAAGTTTCCAAAAACGGTAACTTCAATACTAATCTTGCCGACGTAGCCGAAGAAGAGTTTACGACAGCTGATTACGCCATCTTGAAAGCATACTACACCACTCCTGAGGGAAGCATTGACCCCAGTGAACTGTCAAACGACATCAACAAACTGTTCGGATGGACCGAGAGCGATGTTCCTGAAAAGGCTACGGTGTATGTTCGTGCTTCTTCCAAGACCAGTGGTGCCAGCACCATTTACTCCAACGTTGTTGCTATCAACGTCGTTCCGAATCTCGTGACGGTTATCACCTATCCGGAGTTCATCTATGAGATCGGCAACGAGAGTGTTTGGAATACTGCTTATCCTATGGTTCTGATTGATGAGGAGAACGGTAAGTACCAGTGTTACAATTATCTGGACGGTGGTTTCAAGTTCAGACCTAACGAAGGCGACTGGAATGGTGACTTCGGACAGGATCCCGCAGGAGAATACGGTGACCTCATTTACGACGGTGAGGAAGACTGTAACGACCCGGGCAAGAGCTTCCCCGACGAGGCTAAGCCAGCAGGCTTCTACCAGATCAACGTTGACATTGTCAACATGAAATGGAATATTGTTCCCATTGAGACTGTCAGCATCATCGGCGGCTTCAACGACTGGGCTGGTGACGTTGAGATGACCTATAACCAGGATGCTGGTTGCTGGGAGGTTACCACCTCTGAGGTTTCTGGAGAGTACAAGTTCCGCGCTAACCACGCCTGGGACATCAACTGGGGCGGTGATGTAACAGGTCTGACACAGGATGGTGCCAACCTCAACATCGATGCAGGTACACACACCTTCAAACTCTATCTCTCTTACGAAGGTGCTCACCACGTTACCATTGAATAATATGTGTAAACCGTAAAAAGTAAAGAAGTATGAAAAAGATATTATCAATGATGGGCATTGCCCTGCTCATGGCAAGTTGCTCAGACGACTATACGGATTGGGCCAATCCTCTTACCAACGCGCAAGAGGAGGCCAAGACCGTAACCCTGGCCATTGAACAGGCTGCCGACATCGACTTTGCAACCCTGACTGCAGAGACTGTTCAGTTGTTTGTTCCGACAGTTACCAGCAGCACAGCAGGAGTGACTTCATACGAAGTGGCTATTGAAGGAACAGAGAGCGTCATGGAGGCCGACGCCAAGGGTTACGTCAATGCTGAAGAACTCAAAGCTGCCGTTGAGAGCCTTTACGGAAAGCGTCCTGAAAAGCGCACGCTGAAAGTGCTGGTTTCTGCACTCACTATGATTAACGGCATGAGCATTGCCAATACCGGTGAGTGCCAGGCTAATGTTACTCTGAAGGCACCGAAGATTTCGCAGAACTACTATATTATCGGCGGTGCACTCGACTGGGCTGCCTCAGCCGCCTCTAAGGCTCAGAAGTTCAGTCACAGCGATGCTGACGTGTATGACGACCCCGTCTTCACCATCGTCATCCCGGCTTCGAGTGGCGACACCTGGTTTGCCATTGGCGACGACGAGGCTTGCGAGGCTATCGGCAATGGCGACTGGAACAAGCTCTTCGGTGTTACCGGCGAGAGTACTGACATGACAGGTTTCTTCGACTATCGTTATAACCTCGGCGGCGAGCACTCGTTCTGCGTTCCCGCAGGTACTGGTGCCTTCCTGCAGATTACCATCAACATGATGGAGTACAGCTATACCATCACCCCTGTTGCCTCTCAGTTCTACATGGTCGGTGCCCTGCCCGGCTGGAGTGCTGACGGAGCAAAGACCGCCATCCTCTATCCGCAGTCATCCACAAAGATGTCCTACACCTCGAAGTTCACCGGTGCCTGGGACCTCAAGCTGTGGAACAAGAACGACATCGGCAACTGGGATGCTGCCTATGGCTGTATTGTTGACGGCGACAACTCTCCGAGCGGCACCATCATCAACAGCAACGCACAAGCTATTTCGGCTCCCAGCGCGGAGTTCTACACCTTCACGTTCGACCTTAGCAGCATGACCTATACGTGGACGAAGCTCGACAACCAGAATCCCACTGAGTATAGTGCCATCGGTGTCATTGGCGACTTCAACGGCTGGGGTGGTGACCTTGACATGACACAGGTTACTCCGCACAACTGGTACGCCGTGGGCACTGTCACCGACGGTGGTCTGAAGTTCCGTGCCAACCACGACTGGGGCATCAACTGGGGGGCAGACCTCAGCGTGACCGATGCCAACTTCTACGGACAGGGTGTAGGAAACGGTCCCAACATCTATGTTCCCGCCGGAACGTATGCCTTCTACCTCAACGACATCACTGGCGAATTTGCCATTGTTGCCCAGTAAGCTAAGGATACTCATTTCTCAAAAGCGGCTCCATCTTTTTCGGGTGGGGCCGCTTTACCACTAAAAAACAAAATAGCTATGAAGAAAATCTACACTACCCTACTCTCGTTCCTTGTGCCCATGCTCATGACGGCACAGAACATTACGGGCTGGCCTGCCAACTACGGCGGTGTGATGCTGCAGGGGTTCTATTGGGACTCCTACTCTGACACACAGTGGACTAAGCTCACCAGCCAGGCAGACGAGTTGGCAGCAACGTTCGACCTCATCTGGATTCCGCAGAGCGGCAACTGCGGTGGTACGTCCATGGGTTACGATGACCTGTACTGGTTTCCTGGCAGCAACCACTACACCAGTTCCTTTGGTACGGAACAGGAACTGCGTACCATGATTCAGACCTTTAATAAAAAAGGCTTGGGTACCATTGCCGACGTTGTAGTCAACCACCGTAAGAACGTCAGCAACTGGGTTGACTTCCCAGCAGAGACGTACAAAGGAGTTACATATCAATTAAAGTCAACTGACATCGTCGGAGATGATTATTGGTATGACGATAATAAAATAAAACATTGGACAAAAGACTGTGCCGATGCCCAGATATGGCCACTGAGTCAGAACAACGACACAGGTGAAGGTTGGAGCGGTCTTCGTGACCTTGACCACAAAAGCACCAATGTTCAGGACAACGTGAAAGCCTATACCAAGATGCTCCTTAACGACCTTGGCTATGTAGGTTTCCGCTACGACATGACAAAAGGTTTCTGGGCTTCATTTGTTAGAGATTACAACAACTATGCCCAGCCACAGTTCTCCGTTGGTGAATTCTGGGATGGCAATGTGTCAAATGTAAAGGAGTGGATAAACTATGCAGAGAATACCAGCGCCTCCTTTGATTTTCCTTTCCGTTATACCGTCCGCGATGCTATTAACAATAACGATTGGAGAAAACTGGGTGGCACAAGTTTGGCCAGTGATAACGACTATCGCCAGTATGCAGTAACCTTTGTTGAAAACCACGACACGGAGCGCCGTTCCAATGCTGAACAGGACCCCATCAGAAAAGACACGCTAGCTGCCAATGCCTATCTGTTGGCCATGCCCGGCACACCCTGTGTGTTTATGAAGCACTGGATTGATTACAAACAGGAAATCAGCACCATGGCAGCCATTCGCAAGGCCATGGGTATTACCAATACCAGTACCACACTCGCCATGGGTAGTACAAACAACTACTACGCAGTGCGCACAGCTGGCACCAATGGAAACTTACTCACGGTAGTAGGCACTACTGCCAATAGTTATACCCCCAATGGCAACTGGACAAAAATATTCAAAGGTCATCACTTTGCCTACTTTGTACAAAATTTGACGACCAGCACCCCGTGGATTGGCCTTGGCTCAGGAACCTATGATGGTGAACAAGAAGTATTACTGACCGCCATCAGCAACGACAACAACGCCAAACTGGTCTATACCACCAATGGCAGCAACCCCACTACTTCGAGCATTCAGGTTGCCAGTGGAACAAGGATTAAAATCGACCAAAGCTGCACACTGAAAGTTGGCGTACTCACAAATGGTACAGTTAGTAACATCATCTCGCGTACCTACACCATTACAGATGCTCAAGAAGCAGATTTAATTGTCAATCCAGGAGAAATTTGCGCATTCTTTGAGGCTCCCACATCATGGTCAAGCACCATCAAATGTTGGGCATGGGACCATAACAATGGTGATGTCAATTACACGGGTGGTTCGTGGCCTGGCGTAGCATGCACGAAAATAGGACTCCGAAATGGCAAAGAAGTATGGAAGTGGACGTTCAAGGAGTCTGACTACCAAGGCACTGTAGGCACAGCGAAAAAGCCGACACATATTATCTTCAGTAATAACGGTTCACCTCAGACACAACCTGACTTCGAGTTCAGCAACGGTGGCTATTATAACCAAAGTGGTTTAGTTGAAGTAATACCTGTCACCGGCATCACTCCTATTACCATTTCCGACCCCATCAGCCGCATCTATACGCTCGACGGCCGGCTGATGCCGACCACCGATGTCAATGCGCTGCCACGTGGCATCTATATTGTCAACGGAAGAAAGCTCGTACGATAAACCAAGCATGCATGGTGAGCGTCGTGAACAACCCATAGTGACGGCGCATGACCGTGAAGCGTTCCTTGAGCGACGCACGATGGTTCCGGGTGGTATTACCGCCATCCATGAAATCAGCCACGACACCTGGCACTCTCCTGAGTGGCAGGTGTCTTCTTTCTGCCTCCTTCATCACGCGGATGCACCAATCCACGTCGGCCGAGTGGCGGTACTGCAGGTCGTAGGGAATGTCGCGGGCAATGTCCAGTCGGGCATAGAACGCCTGATGGCACACCAGCATGCCCCTTCGGAACGAGCGCCATGTCAGACGGTCGGGCACGCTCAGATGGCGCTTGCGCAAGAATCTTCCCTCGCTGTCCACGATGTCGGTATCGCCGTAGATGACGGCGGGCCTCAGTTCCGGAGTTTCGGAGTTCCGTAATTCCGTATCCCCCCCCAAAACCCGTTCCAGCGTCCTTTCATCGTGAAACGTGTCGCCGGCATTCATAAAGACCACGTAGTCGCCCGTTGCCAGCCGCAGCCCCTTGTTCATGGCATCGTAGATACCCTTGTCCGGTTCGCTCCGCACGACGACGTCATACGAAGCACGTTGCCTGTACGCATCTGCCATAGCCACAGTTTTGTCCGTCGAAGCCCCGTCAACAATCAGGTGCTCCATGTCGCGGTACGTCTGGCTCCGCACGCTGTCCAACGTCCGCTGCAGCACCTTCTCCGCGTTGTATGTAATGGTAATAATACTAAATTTCATACTCCTCCAGGTATCTTCTCGCCACGCTCTGCTGTGAGTAGTGCTCTGACACATGTCGCAGGCAGGCCCCGCGCAGGGCGTCACGGTCAGCCTCCTCGAGCACCCAGTGCAGTCCGCGCGCCAGGTCCTCGCTGCTGCGGTACTCCGCCACGTAGCCCGTTGTCTTGTGCAGAATCTCCTCGGGGATTCCCCCTACGCGGAACCCTACGCACGGCACACCGCAGGCCATGGCCTCCATGATGGTGTTCGGCAAGTTCTCCGAGAGCGACGGCAACACAAACACGTCGGCGGCACGATAGACCTCGACAATACGCCGCTCATCGTTCACATAACCCAACGGGAACGCCTCTAAGGGCAACTGCCCGACCACCTCCTCGGCATGCCCGCCGAGTATCATCACACCCAGTTCAGAACCGCCAGCCAACCGCCGGCATGCCTCTATCAGGTACCCCATGCCCTTATACTCATTGGTCACCCGCTGCGAGGCAAACAGTATCAGTTTCCTGTCAAGCGGCAGTCCTAACGTCTTACGCGCAGCCTGCTGGTCACCAGGTCTGAAGACGTGTGTGTCTATCGCATTCGGAATGCTCACCACACGCTGTCCCTTCAGCAGTGCACTCCGCCCAGCTTCACCTGCCAGCCACTCGCTGCACGCCACGAAGGTCACTTTTCTCCCCTCCAGCATCTGCCGTTTCCTAAACCATGTGTTTTTGGCGAGCGATGAGTGGTGAGCCGTGAGTGGACAGTCCCTGCACTCGTTTTCAAACTTCCGGCAGTCGAGCGTCAGGTGGCAAACGGCCGTAGCTGGCCAGATGTCATGCATGGTCCATACCACCTTCTTACCCGAGTCCAGCATCTTCCGAATCTGCTTCAGCGAGAGCATGCCCTGGTTCACCCAGTGCAGATGTACGACGTCCGCCTCCTGGAATTCCGGCAGGCGGGTAATGTCGGCGCCACAACACCCCGTGTCAATGTCAAACAAGTGCTTACGCCGCAGCCTCAGGCGCAGCCATATCAGCAGCCGCTCCCAGACGAACGCCCATCGCAGCCTTCGCTGCTGCGGATGTTCCACGACACATGGGTTATCCGTCTGCTGGTCGCGCACCAGCATCTTCGCCTTCACGCCGTTCCGGTTCAGCGCCTCCATCAGCCGGTAGGCAGCAACCGCTGCCCCACCCGTCCTCTCGCTTGTATTGACAATGAGTACTCGCATATTCCTTTTCTATCAGGGAGCAAAGTTAATTAATTCACACACAATCACAAAATAATAACCCGTATATTTTTCATCTGGAGCGAAAAATGACCGAGAGAAACACATTCAGATTTGAATTAGAATCGTATTCTGCCAAGAAGCAACAATGAGGTTCAAAACAGAACAACATTCTATGGATTAACAAAATTTTATGTTTTCTTCTTATTTTCACTGAACATTTGGAGGAATCGTCCAGAGTTCGTAACTTTGCACCCGATAAACAAACCAACAGGATGGGTAAGTACATTTTAGCAGACAATCAAGACCTGACGCGCTTTGCCATAGAACGTCTTATCAGGCAGCATGAAGACAACGTGCTCTACAGGGCGGTTGACAGGGCCGGCCTTGTCCAGCTTCTCAAGGAGCATGAAGATGCCGTCGTCATTCTCGACTACACCCTGTTCGACTTTGCCGACGAACAGCAGTTGCTGATTATCGGCGAGCGTTTCCAGACCACCCAGTGGATACTTATCAGCGAGGAACTGACATCCAGTTTCCTTCGCACCATCATCTATTCGTCGCAGCAGTTCAGCATCGTCTTCAAGGACGACACGCTGAAGGACATCCGTGATGCGCTGACCGCAGCCGCAGACCATCGTCGCTTTGTCAGTCAGCGCGTGATGGAAGTCATCCTTGCCCAGCATCAGAAGGAAGAACAGTCCGACGTACTGACAGCTACCGAGATAGACATTGTCAAGGCCATAGCCCGTGGCAAGACGACAAAGGAAATAGCCGAAGAGCGTTTCTCCAGTGTCCACACCATTACCACCCACCGCAAGAACATTTTCCGCAAGCTGGGCATCAACACGGCCCACGAAGTCATCAAGTACGCCATACGCTCAGGTTGGGTTGACCCCAGCGAGTTCTATATTTAGCTCCTGTCGCAGACCGTACGATTTTACGGAGAAAAAGGGGTATGCTTAATCTAAGAAACTTAAAAACTAAGAAATAACAAAAATCGCCATTCTGTTATTCAGAAATGGCGATTTTCCATGTTATCCTAAAGCTATGTGGTCAAAAAATCAAGAAGCATAAGACTTAGTACCCGGGATTCTGTGGTTTCAGGTTCGGGTCGTTGTCAATGGCAGTCTGCGGCACGGGCCACAGCAGGTTATGCCCGTCGTCGGCAATGTCCATCGACTCCGAGGCGAAGGGCTTGCTGCCAGCAGCCTCGCCGGGTTGGTATTTGCGGAAGCTGAGCACCGCCTTGCGCCCTGCCTCACCCGAGTTGAACCAACGGCGCAGGTCGTACCACCGGTGTCCCTCTGCAAAAAACTCCACGCGCCGTTCCTGCATGATGCGCTCCGTGAAGTTGTCGGCCGTGATGTCCGTGCCAACCGTCAACGGTCGTATGCCACGCACCTGTCGCAACTGGTTCAGTCGCTCCACACCCCCGGGATATCCTTGTGCCTCGGCAGAAACCAGATACATCTCGGCTATGCGCACCACCGGCCACGGGTCGGCAGCGTTATAGCTTGGATATTTCACACAGTCGAAGGTCTCCACCCCGTTAGCCAGTTTCAAGTGGCGAATGGTGGCATCTTTACGCAAGTCACCCTCTTCAAAGATTGTGAAGACCACTTGATCTACCCTGTTCTCGTATCGTCCCTGCTCACCGTATCCGGCAGAACCGGCACCGTTTTCAGCCTCATAGAGGTTGACAATGTCAGAACGCATAAACCACCCGTCGGCACCGGAGTCGCCGCTGACGTTCGTCCACTGCAGAATCATCTCGTTGCTCGACTTGGCGTGGTAGATGTCGGCATAGTCGGTAGCCAGCTGGAACTGTCCGCTGCCGATAATCTCCTCCGCCAGCTGCCGGGCACGGCCCTTGTCCTGCACGCCCTGCGGGGCTATGAGCAGCGTACGAGCCAGCAGCGCCTTTGCCGACACCTTGCTCACCAGTCCTTTGTCGGTGAATTCCGGGGCATGTTCCACACCGAACTCATAGTCAGCCACCACCTGTTTCCAGATGTTAATCTCAGGGTCGCGCCCTACCAAATCGCCGGTCACCTCCAGGAGCAGCGGCGCGTCGCCCCAGTGTTCAGCAATACGGGTATATATCCAGCCGCGAATGACGCGTGCCTGTGCCAGAATCTGCGTCTGCTGGGGCGTGGGACTGTCTATCTGCTCAATGAGGTTAATGAGGTTATTCGCCTGCTGCACATATTTGTAGTGCGAGTTCCAGAGCGAGTTGATGTCGCTGCTGGTACTGGCCGTACGTCCGTTGATGTCAATGTCGGGCCACCATCCCGGGCTTGTCAGGTTGTCGGCAGCAATGTCGTCAATGGTCAGGTTAATATTTTGTGCACCATTATAGACGCCCGTCAGCAGGTTCTCGTAGTCGTCGGCGGTCAGCGACGCGTTCGACACGGCCGTGGTGGGGTTATAGTCGAGGTTGCAGGCCGTCAGCGACAGTGCAGCCAGTACTGTGATGATGTGATGTCTTTTCATACTCAAAACTCTAACTAAAAATAATCTAATCATAAAACCATTTCTCACCATTAAAAACTCAAGTTAAGACCAAACACGAAGGAGCGCAGCTGTGGCACGGAGCCGGAGTCGTAGCCGCGATAGTTGGAACGGTTGGGGAAGAGCGTCACCTCGGGGTCGAAGCCGTCGTAGCCCGTGAAGGTCCAAAGGTTGTGCACGGTGGCATAGAAGCGCAGTCGGCTGATGCCCAACTGGCTGGTGATGTTCTGCGGCAGGGTATAGCCGAGCGAGATGTTACGGATTTTCAGGTAGTCGGCCTTCTCCAGGTAGCGTGTGGTATAGTTCAGCACGTTGTTTTCGTAGGCTGCACCGTTGGCCACGGCACGCGGGGCAGTGCCCGAGGGGTTGCTCTCGGTCCAGCGGTTGTCCCACTCCTCCTTGAGAATGTTGTAGCCGTTGGGGTGACCGCCCTGGTTGCCTATTCCGGCAGCGCTGGCCTTCCATGCCGTATAGAGTTTGGCACCGAAGGAGTACTGCAGGTCGATGCTCAGGTCGAAGCCCTTGTAGCTGAAGGTGTTTCCGAGTGAGCCGAACACCTTGGGGAAGGGTGAGCCGCTAATGACGCGGTCCTCGGAGTTGATGACGCCATCTTCGTTCTTGTCAAAGTATTTCACATCACCAGGACGGATGCCCTTGTCCCAAAGCGCCTGTCCTCCGGGCTGTGCTAGAATTTCCTCCTTCGACTGGTAGATGCCGTCGGCGCGTATCATGAAGAACGCTGCCATGGGCTCGCCCACCTGCAGCACGTTGCAGAAGCCCGTGGTAATGTAAGGCTGCTCGCCCTCGGCGTTTTTCACCAGTTCGGTCACCTTGTTGCGCGAATAGGTCAGGTTGAACGTCGTATTCCACTTGAACAGCCCTGTCAGGTTGTGCGACATCAAGGACAATTCCACGCCGCTGTTGTTCAAGCTGCCCACGTTGGAGGTCTGCGAGCTGTATCCGCTCAGTGCGTTCACGCTGTGTGTCAGCAGCAGGTCGTGGGTACTCTTCTTAAAATAATCGAACGTCACGTCGATGCGGTTGCTGAGCAGCGTGGCATCGAATCCGAAGTCATACTGCAGGGTCTTCTCCCACGTCAGGTCGGGGTTGGGCATATAGGTGGGGAAGGCGTAGCCGGAACGTCCGTTGTAGATGATGTTGCTGGCCGAGTAGGTCTGGTGGTACTCATAGTTTCCTATGCCCTCCTGGTTACCCGTGTAACCCACACTGGCACGTACCTTCAAGTCGTTGACGGCACCGTTCTTGGGGAAGAACGCCTCGTCGCTGACACGCCAGGCTGCCGATGCAGCAGGGAAGTAACCCACACGCTTCGACGGGGCAAACTTCGACGAGGCATCGCTGCGCAGCGAGAACTCCAGCAGGTAGCGGCTTCTGTAGTTCAGGTTGACACGTCCGAAGAGCGACTGCAGCGCATTCTCCTCCACGTAGCTGCCTCCCCAGGGTGTCTCGGCCGCAGAGTCGATATAGACGAGTGACGGCGACACGAAGTTGATGCCCTCCACGTAGGCATTGTCGAGTGTGGTCTTCTGGTAGCTGTAGCCCACCAGCGCACTGAACTTCAGGTCGCCCCACGTGTGGTCGTAGTTCAGGGTGTTCTCGGCCAGATGGGTGTAGGTGAAGGCACGTCCATCGACGCTGTCACCATTGTAGCTGGCGCCCTGCAGCGACGTTGCCGGCCATATCTGGCGCTCATGCAGCACGTTGTAGTCGCCACCCAGGTTCAGGCGGTAGGTCAGCCCGGGAAGGATGTTCCATGTGGCCTTCACGTTGAACAGCGCACGCCATTTCCGGGAGGTCTGTTTGTCTTCCTCGGCCAGCTGTATGGGGTTACGGCGACTGTTGTTCACGTTGGCGTAGCTGCCGTCAGAATTGTAGATGACGTAGTCAGGCGACACGGACAGCATGTTATACCAAGGCGAGTAGATGTTGTTGTCGCCCGTGATGCGGTGTGTGAGCGACGAGCTCAGGGCGATGTTCGCATCAAGACGTATCTTGTCGTTAATCTGGTGACCCAGGTTCGTACGCAGGTTGTAGCGGTCGTAGCTGGAGTGTATGATGGCACCCTCCTGACGGTAGTAGCCCGCCGAGGCATAGAACTGCGTGCGTCCGTTGCCGCCTGACACGCTCAGCTGGTGGCTGGTCAGCAGGCCTTTCTGCGTGACGGCATCCAGCCAGTCGGTGTCCGCCCCGGGGACGGCACCCGTCTCATGCTGCCTGTAGGTGGCGTCGGCGGGGGTCAGTCCGAGGCTGGTGTTATAGTTGTCGATGGCCTCGTTGCGGGCGGCAATGTATTCCGGCCCGTTCAGGAACTTCAGCTTGTGTGAGATGTCCTGCCAGCCCACGTAGGAGTCGAGCGTCACCTGTGTGCGTCCGCTGGCTCCCTTCTTCGTCGTGATAAGGATGACACCGTTCGAGGCACGCGAACCATAGAGGGCTGCTGCCGAGGCATCCTTCAGCACCTCAATGCTCGCAATGTCGTTGGGGTTGATGTCGGCAATGCCGCTGAGCTGGTTGCCCTGGTAGCCGCCCACGTCAGAGAGGTCTTTCGAGACAACGGGTAGCCCATCGACCACATAGAGTGGTTCATTGCCTGCCGAGACGCTGCTCGTGCCACGCACGTTGATGGTCACGGCACCGCCAGGAGCACCCGTAGCCTCCAGCACCTGCACACCGCTGAACTTACCGGCCAGCGACTGCTCCACACCCGTCACGGGGTTCTTCAGCAGTTCCTTGCCATCTACCGAGCCCACGGCACCGGTGAGGTTGCGGCGCTGCTGTGAACCATAGGCTACAACCACTTCGTCGAGTGCCTGTGCGTCAGCACTAAGAAAGATTTTAAGGTTAGGGCCCACGGCCACTTCCTTGGTGGCGTATCCCAAGTAGGATACTACAAGGGTCTTGCCACGTTCCGGCACTTGGAGCGTGTATTGTCCGTCAATATCTGTCAGAACACCAATCTTGGTACCCTTTACTTGTACGGCTGCACCTATGACAGGCTGTCCGTCATCCTGGCTAATCACTGTTCCGCGGATAGTTCGCGACTGCGCGAAGCCTCCGCTTACCGCTGCCGTAAGCAGCAGTAACAATACTAATAAATTCCTCATATATATAAGTCTGGTTTAGTTGTTTTTCCTGAATCCTCCTTTTGTAAGAGAGGGGGCGTTTCCCCCCTCTCTTTCCGTAAAGCTATGTGTCTGGTTAAGGGTATGGTGTGCAGCCGTCAGCGTGTGCTTTTAGTCTAAGCGATCAACCGTGTAGTTGATCTTGCCGAACTCCGCCTGCAGCTTGTCGGCATCAGTCTTGGCTGCGTCATAGCTCACCGAGACAACCTTCGTGTCCAAATCCACATCAACACCGTTCACACCGTCAACAGCCGTCAGCAGTTTCTTCACCTTGTTGGCACAGCCGCCGCAGCTCATCTGACTGGCCTTGAACTTCACCACGCTGCCGCCAACGGCTGCCGTCTCTGCTACTGGCTTCTTCTTGCCACCACAGCCACAGCCGCCACCGTTTCCTGCTTCAGCAGCAGGCTTCTTCTTGCCACAGCCACAACCGCCGCTGCCACAGCATCCACCGCCGTTTCCGGCTGCAGCAGCCGTCACGGCAGGTGTTCCGGCATCCGTAGCTACCGTTGCCACATAATTGATTTTGGCAAAACCGGCAATGAGTTTGTCAACATTCGTCTTGTCGGCATCGTAGGTAATAGTGACAGTCTTGTCCGTCAGGTTCGTCACAATGTCCTTCACGCCCTTCTCAAAGCGCAGGTTACCCTTGATTTTCTGCTCGCAGCTGTTGCAGTGCATTTCGGGCGAGG